>ODAK010001009.1_pt1 | contig 31619 bp, 31 predicted proteins | sample 1539591 | NCBI WGS metagenome assembly ODAK01 (sample SAMEA3539303, study PRJEB22396) | soil metagenome | biome: tundra; feature: field; material: soil | place: USA | collected 2010-05 | depth 0.15 m
GCACGAAGACCGCGCGCACGACCAAGATGTTTGGGCCCGGGGAACGGGGATTGGACGCATCAGACAACGGAACGCTCCTGAATTCAGGTCCCGTTCTTATTCTCCAGCCCGGTTTCGCGCCAACAGGTTTCAGTTGTCCGCCGCCGCCTCGCGCACCTCATGGCTACCCCGGTGCGGCAACGCCGCGACGCCCGCCGGCCAGAAGCGAACCCGAGGCGCGCACAGCGGATTCCTTTTGGCGCCTGACGTTGACCTCGCGAACTGGCCAGTGCCCGGAATTGCGGAAACGCGACACTCCGAGGGAAGGATTCGCGCAGCGAACCCCAGGGTCACAGCCCCGGTAGGTCGCTGTTCACGGTCCAGTGATTGAGTTCCGGCGGGCCGGTCGGGCAGAACCAGCACCCTGCCGCGTCAGGTGGCCCGGACGAACCGGGCCATGACGAAAGAGGTGGTGCCTGACCGCTACGACGGGTGCGACCCATCCAGCGGCGCTTTTGGCAGGTCAACGCCAATCCGTCGCGGCTCAGTCGGCGTCGGCACGATCATGTCGGTCGACGTTTCCGTCGGTTTCGGACCGAGCCAGCGTTGGATCGGCTGACCTGGCCGCACGATGCCCCGCGACTCGTCGGAGGCAGCGTGTTTGGCCGCCAACCGCGCCGCCTTCTTCGCCGCTTTCCATGTCTTGATATCGTCCATCGTGACGTAACCGTGGTGAGCGACGTCGATCTGGCCGAAGGATTTCGCGATCGACTTGTAGCCGGACGTCGCCTGATCAAGCGTCAGGTGCCCGTCATGGCTCGTGTTGGCGTCGGTGAAGTGGTCCGCGGCGCTCCGCCTGGCGTGGGAAGCGGCAGTGGGGGAATCGGCGGCGGGGGAAGCGGCGGCGGGTGGCGCGACCGATTGCGCGAGAGCCGGCGCACCGATCAATGGAAACAGCAACAAAGCGTGGAGCAGGCGCATGGGGTGACCTCCTGGGCGAGCAGTCGACCCGGGGAACCTGGCGTCCTGACCTTAACGTTGGGTGAATCCGGAAGCCTTATCGCGAAATTTTTTCGCGGATGACCTGGATCGCCAGCTCGACCCCCGCGCGGTCCACGTCCAGATGGGTGCACGCGCGCACGCGATACTTCCCGACGGTGGAGACCTGGACGCCATCCCGGCGGATGCGCTCGGCCAGTTCATCGGCCGTCACACCGGCGCCGCGCGTATCGAAGAACACCAGGTTGGTCTCGGGCTCCTCCACGATCAGTCCGGGAACCTGCGCCAGGCCGCGGGCGAGGATACGCGCGTTCGCGTGATCCTCGGCGAGGCGGTCGATATTGTGCTCCAACGCATAGGTGCAGGCAGCGGCGCAGATCCCCGCCTGACGCAACGACCCGCCCAGACGCTGTTTCCACCGCCAGGCCTCGTCGATGAAGGACCCCGAGCCGCACAACACCGCCCCGAGCGGCGCACCCAGTCCCTTGGTGAAGTCGAGCCATACGGAGTCGCATTTCGCGACCATTTCGTGCGCGGGCACGCCGGAGGCGACGACGGCATTCATCAACCGGGCGCCATCCATGTGTGTGCGCATCCCGGCCTCATGCGCCGTGTCCATGACCGCGTTCAGCTTATCCAACGGCCACACGGAGCCGCCGCCGGAATTGGCGGTTTGCTCCACCTCCAGCAGGGTTTGCGGCGGGGCATTGCGGCGTGGTTCGCGCAAGGCGGCACGGATGGTTTCGGAGTTGAACTGTCCTCGCTCGCCCTTCAATCCCAGCACGACCGCGCCGGTCAGCGCTCCGGGGCCGCCGCCCTCATTGGCGATGATGTGCGACAACTCGTGCGCCAGGATTTCGTCGCCCGCCCGGCAATGGGTCAGGATCGCGATCTGATTGCACATCGTGCCGGAGGGCAGGAACATCGCCGCCTCCTTGCCCAGCAAGGCGGCCATTCGATCGCAGAGCTCATGGATCGCGGGGTCGTCGCCGTGCTGCTCGTCGCCGACGTCCGCCGCCATCATCGCCGCCTTCATTCCGGGCGACGGTTTGGTCTGCGTGTCGGAATAGAGGTTCACCCGCAACGGCGGCAGCGCGGGGTCCATACGAGGCGGGGCGTAGATGGGGGAGAATGCCATTGGGGCGGGCTCCGGTCAGGGTGCGGGCGGCTTCGGCGGACCGTAAACCGCGATCGCCCGCTTATGGAAGGCGGCGACCATGCGGCGGACCGCCTCATTGAACACGACACCGATGGCGGCCTGCAGAATGCGGCTGTTGAATTCGAAATCGACGAAGAAATCGACCTCGGTGCCCCTGGCGTGCGGCAGGAACAGCCAGTGGTTGTTGAGATATTTGAACGGCCCCTTGGTGTACTGCACATCGATCCGGTCCGGGCGAGAGGGGACCACCCGGCTGCTGAACGATTCGCGGAACGGACCGTAGCCGATGGTCAGGTCGGCGACGACCTCTCGGTCGGTGCGTGAACGTACCCGGGCGGCGACGCACCACGGCAGGAACTCGGGATATTTCGCGCAGTCGACAACGAGGTCGAAAAGCTGCTCCGGCTGGTATGGCAGGATCTGCTTCTCGGCGTGGGTGGGCATCAGCGAGCGGCGCGCAGGGCCGCGAAATCCTCGTCCGCGTGGTACGAACTGCGGGTCAGCGGGCTGGCCGACACCAGGCGGAAGCCTTTGGCGCGGGCGAGGGCGGCGTACTCGGCGAATTCCTCGGGTGTAACGAAGGCCTCGATGGCGGCGTGCTTGACCGTCGGTTGCAGGTATTGGCCGATGGTCAGGAAATCGACGTCGGCGATGCGCAGATCGTCCATCACCTGCATGATCTCGGTGCGGGATTCGCCGAGACCGACCATGAGGCCGGATTTGGTGAAGATCGACGGATCGCGGCGCTTCACCTGATCGAGCAGACGCAGCGACTGGTAATACCGTGCGCCAGGCCGGATCGTCGGGTAAAGCCGCGGCACGGTTTCCAGGTTGTGGTTGAAGACGTCGGGGCGGGCATCGGCGACGATCTCCATGGCGCCGGGTTTGCGCAGAAAGTCGGGCGTCAGGACCTCGATCGTGGTGTTGGGCGCGGCGGCGCGGAGGGCGGCGATGGTGGCGGCGAAATGGGCGGCGCCGCCATCGTCCAGGTCGTCGCGGTCGACACTGGTGACGACAACATGGCGCAGGCCGAGTTTGGCGACCGCGTCGGCGACCCGGGCCGGTTCATCGGGATCGAGCGGGCCTGGCATGCCGGTGGCGACGTTGCAGAACGAGCAGGCGCGCGTGCAGGTATCGCCCATGATCATCATCGTGGCGTGGCGCTGCGCCCAGCACTCGCCGATGTTGGGACAGGCGGCTTCCTCGCAGACGGTGGTCAGGCGGTTCTCGCGCAGCAGGGCGCGGGTTTGATGATAGACCGGATGGGTGGGCGCTTTGACGCGGATCCAGGCGGGTTTGCGCTGGATCGGATTGTCCGGGCGGTTCGCCTTCTCCGGATGCCGAAGCGACGAACGGAGGCGGTGATCGATGACGATGTGCGTTGCCATGGTGAGGAGACAAGTGGCGGTTGGGGGGTGGCGGCGTCAAGGCGGGCGGTGGTGGCCGCTCGCTGGTCAGCGGAATCGCGGCACGGGAGTTGCCCCAGGGGAGTTGTCATGCGCGGTGGAATATGCCAGAGATATCTCAATACCAGGAGGAAAACGATGACCCATGCAATCCTTGGGCGGTGGGGTAAAAATCTCGCCGTTCGCCTGCCTCACGGGGTCGCCAGCGAACTTCGTCTGCATGAAGGCGAACGGGTCGAAGTCGTGTCCGGCCCGGACCAGATCATCATCCGGCGTGCCAAACCCCACTACACATCGGACGAACTGTTCGCTGGCAAGTCCCCTTCAGAGTGGCGGACGATCTATTCCAATGCGCACGAATGGGGACTGGATCACGGTCAGGAAATCGTTGACGAATGATCGAGCGGGCCTGGCAGCCGGACGCCGGGGACCTGATCTGGACAGATTTCAACGCCGCGAATGACGTGCGCCTGGGCGGCCGGCGGCCGGCTTTGGTCGTCTCCGCGAAGGCCTTCACCGCCAATACCGGGCTTGCGGTCGTATGTCCCATAACCTCCCGCGTTCGGCGATTGCCCACGAGTGTCGTCCTGCCGCCCGGACTTCCGATCGCCGGTGAGATCCTGGTAACCCACATTCGCAGCATTGATACGCTGGCCCGACCGGTCATTTATGCCGGCGTGTCGATCGGTGCGCCGACCACCGATGAGGTTCGTGCGAAGCTGGCGGCGCTGATCTCAATTTAGCATCGCGCCACGATCATCGGACCGCACGACATCGCCAGCCACGCTTGTCCTGGTGTTGTTCGCACGTGGCGGGAAATTCGGCGCATCGTTCCAACAAGCCGGATATTTGAGGCGACCGGCCAATACCGTGACGCCCGCGATCGTACCAACATGACATTCCTCGGGATCGGGTTGGTCGACTTTTCCTGGTGCCCTCCGGTGATCCGCGAGAGGGCGCGTCAACGGAGCGTGTTCAATGGCACGCTCCGTCGCGGCTGACCCTACGAGGGCGCACCCTCGATCACGCCGCCGAACAACTCCCAGGTCTTGCCATTCCATTTCTCCAGTTGCATCGCGCGGACCGGATGATGATTGGTCGGGCTGGTGTTGATCTTCAGGCCCGGCAGCAGCACGGGAATTTCCAGGTCATGCAGGTTGTTCGCCTGCTTCATGATGTTCTCGCGGGAGAAGTCGGCTTCGCACTGCTTCAACACCTGCAGGATGGTTTTGCTGAAGCCGTAGGCGACGACGTAGTTGTTGTCTGACTGGTCGGCCCCGGCCATGTATTTGTTCATGAAGTCACGCCATTCCTTCATGCCGGGATCGTTGGCCCAGGTTGGGTCCGATGGATCTTTGACGTACGCGCCACTGATGATGCCGATGCCGTTCTCCGGGCCGGCGGGGTTCATCACCGCGCCAACGGATATCGACACATTTGACATAATGAACATCGGTTTCCACGCGAGGTCATGCACCTTGCGGATCGCCTGCGCCGACATTTTAGGAAGCGCCGCGACCATCAGAACATCGGCTCCCGATGACTTCAGAATCTGCAGTTGGCTGTCGGCCGTTGGATCGGTGGCCTCATAGGTCGCGGTGGTCACGGTCTTGTCGAATTTGTCGCCGAGCACATCCTTGAAGCCGAGGAAGTAGTCCTTTCCGAAATCGTCGTTCTGATAAAGAATGGCGATCCTGGCGTCCGGTTTCTCTTTCAGAATGTATTTCGCGTAGATCTGTGCCTCGGTCCGGTAACTGGGCTGCCAGCCGATGGTCCAGGGATAGTCCTTCACATCGCCCCATTTGTCGGCGCCGGTCGCCAGGAACAGATGCGGCACATGCTTTTGGTTCATATAGCGCACGATCGCGCTGTTGGTCGGCGTGCCAAGGGTGGCGAAAGTGAAGGCGACGTTGTCTTCCTCCACCAGACGGCGGATCTGCTCCAGCGTTTTTGGCGGGCTGTAGGTGTCATCGAGCGAAATGTAATTGATCTTGTGGCCGGCGACGCCGCCCTGTTCGTTCACCATGCCGAAGAACGCGCTCTCCAGCTTGCCGAGCACGCCATAGGTCGACGCCGGGCCGCTGTACGGGCTGGTGTTGCCGATCTTGATCTCGGTCGCGGTGACACCCGGCGTGTCGGCCGAGCGCACCGCGCCGGTCGTCAGAATAACGGCCAGCGCACCCGCCGCCGCCAGTGCGAAACGCTTCATGCTGTGTTTCCCCTCGGTGTGCATTATGAGGGCGCTGTTTATACGGACCCCGGGAAATGGCAATCGCCGCGCGGGGCGGTTCTGGAGCCCCGTGTTGATCGCCGACCGATATGGCCGCATCAACCGTCATCCAGACAGCCAGCCCAGGATGATGCAATGAGCGGACCTCTCGCCGGAATTCGTATTCTCGACCTGACCACGGTCCAAATGGGCCCTTGGTGCACGCGTATCCTCGCCGATTTCGGTGCCGACGTGATCAAGGTCGAAGCGCCGGAGGGCGACTCCTCGCGCTATACCGGTGTGCCGCGGCATCGCGGCATGAGCGGCAGCTTCCAGCACAATGCGCGCGGCAAACGAGCCATCGCCATGGACCTGAAGCTGCCCCAGGCGCGCCAGGCGCTGCTGCGTCTGGTGCCGACCGTTGATGCGCTGGCATCCAACATCCGCCCGGCGGCACTGGCGCGCCTCGGGCTCGACTACGAGTCGGTGAAAGCGATCAATCCATCGATCGTTTATCTCAGCATGGTCGGCTACGGCGGCGGCGGGCGCTACGCCGGGAGGCCGGCGTACGACGATCTGATCCAGGCGGCGTCCGGCATCCCGATGCTGCTCCAACGATCCACCGGCCAGCCGCGCTATATTCCCATGGCGGCGATCGACCGCATCGTCGGGTCCGCCGCCGCCAACGCGCTGCTCGCGGCCTTGCTGTGCCGCGCGCGCACCGGCACGGGACAGCGGATCGAGGTGCCGATGTTCGAGACCATGGCTCAGTTCGTGCTGTCGGAGCATATGCAGGGACAGACGTTCGATCCGCCCACCGGTCCGGCGGGATATCCGCGCACCCTGTCGCCGCACCGCCGCCCATATGCGACCAAGGACGGCTTCATCGCCGTGCTGCCGTACAATGACGGCCAGTGGCGCCGGTTCTTCGAAGCTGTCGGAAAGTCGCACATTCTGGAAAGCGATCCTCGCTTCGCCGATATCGCCAGCCGGACCGCCAACATCGATTCGCTTTACGAAATGATCGGCGAGGAACTGAAGCATCGCACCACGGACGAATGGCTGGAACTACTGGAGCGCCACGACATTCCTTGCATCCGTCCGCACACACTCGAAACGCTGCTGGAGGATCCGCATCTCGCCGACGCCGGTTTCTTTCGTTGGGAGGACCATCCGTCCGAAGGCCGCATCCGTACCATGCGGGAGCCGAGCACATGGTCCGAAACGGTACCTCCCACCGGCCGCCTTGCCCCGCGACTGGGTCAGCATTCGCGGGAGATCCTGGCGGAGGCGGGGTTCGAGGAAACCGAGATCGACGGGTTGGTGGAGCGGAAGGCGGTGATGACCGAAAGATGACGATGGCGCCCGGCCGTCCGACTTAAACCGCGGTGAATCTTTCGCGGTCGATAAGCCCTTGCACCGATCGGAACAGGTCGTGACATTCCCATCGGAGTTCGACCCCCTTGCGGTTAATCGGTCCCGAGTACCGCCGGTCGTGCCGATGGACGACCGCCGCGTACCTGACCGCGAATGCCGGGCAGGCCTTGGTGAGAAGCTGGAATTCCACACCGGTTTCACTGCCCGAGTTCTTCGGGGCCGCGGCGGTGGCAGTCACGCCCTCCTTGAATATGCCGAGCAACTCGTCAGAACGCTTGTACCCCGCGAACAGGCCGTCCAACAGAAGGCTGCCGCCGTGTGGATTATCCATCCCAGCCGCGATGAATCCATTCCGGCGGTGCGTCAGCGCATCAGTGTACGGATTTCCGGTATCGGCCTTTGCCATATCGAGTTCGGCGGCGTCACCCAGCTTCAGCCGGATGTAAACTCCGCCGAACGCGACGGCCATGCCTTTGACGTAGCCATTGGGCGCGAAGCCTCGCCGTTTCCAATTGACCTACGCGGGATGCCCGGCCAGCGTGGTGATCAACGGAACTGGCGCCGTACGAACCAATCTTCTGTCCGCGTTCCACCGCATTTGGCCGCCCGGGCATCGAGGGCACGGCAACCTCAATCGTGATATCCATGAACTGGCCCCGGTGAGGTATGAGGCAGATCGCAAAATCAGCCACGAGAGTGATATCATTCAGTTCGCCCGGGCCATGCATGTGTGAAACCCGCTGGATACGCCAATGGCGGGAGGTTTTCCGTTGCGTATGCGATCCTGCCACGTTATGCTTCGACGAGTGTTGATACAGGCGGGGAGAACTATCATGGCGATGTATCCTGATCGTGACGGGGACTACATGATGACCGAACCGGGCTCGTTCGTACTTGACCGCAACAGAGACGTCGTGCGCATTATCATGCACCAGACCTGGGCTCCCCAAACACTCCATGACCAGGCGCCAATCAACTACCGTGAATGGACCAAAGCGACCCGGGCGGCTCATGCGGCGAAAGCGGACAGCCAGTACGGCGTATCCGCGCATTTCACCGTGGAATGGGACGGCCGGATTTTTCAGCACGTCGATACCAAGGACGGCGCCAAGGGCACGCGTGATTATGCTTACAACTCGATTCATATCGAGTTCGCCGCCAGAGATGAGCCGTTGACCAATGATCAGATTTTTTATGGCGCGGACCTGATGGCCTGGATCGCGAGCGAGCATCCGAACGTGCGGTTGATCACGGTCGGCAACAGCAACAAAGACCCCGGAGACAAGAAGCAGCAAGGGATCACATGCCATAGCTTCGTCGAGATCGTCGGGAAAGTTGACAACCCGAAACTGGATTGCCCAGGTGTGGCGATCGTCAACCAGATCAACACGGTGGCCGTGTTGGCTTCGGTGCGCGCCTTGATCCGCTGAGCGCTCGCGGCGGTATCTTGCCACCGCCCCCGAGACAGGGACGTGACACGGAGACAAACTGCGCTCAGGCTCGGACAACGTAACGAGGGCAGGAAAAAACCAATGGACACGATAGCCGAAGACACGCGCTTACCGGTCGATATCGACGCGCAACCCCTGGTCCAGGCGGCCGCCGCGATGCGGCCGATGCTCCGCGACTATCATGCGAAGATCGAGCGCGAGCAGCGCCTCCCGAAAGCCCTGTTCGAGCAATTGCACGCAGCCGGCTTCTACCGAATGGTGATCCCGCGCGCTCTGGGTGGCCTGCAGGTCGATCCGCTGACGTATCTGCGCGTCGTGGAACTGCTGGCCGAGGGTGTTGGCTCGGTTGGCTGGAACCTCGCCAACAACAGCATTGGACAGCTCGTTACGCTTGGGCTGCCGGACGAGGGCGTCCAGGAGATCCATGGGCAGGGCACCCCGTCGGTCATCGCTGGTACCGCCGTGCAGGGCGGCGGGCAGGCCGTGCCGGCCGAGGGTGGCTACCGCGTCAACGGGCATTGGACGTTTGGCAGCGGGTGCCAGGAGAGTTCCTGGATGCTGGGGAGCTTTCAGATCCTCGACAATGAGGGCCAGCCGCGCCGCCGCCCAGACGGTGGGTCACTCTACTGGCGGGGGGTGTTTCCGCGCGCGGAGGCGATGGTCGTGCCGGGAAGCTGGGACGTGGCGGGACTGCGCGGGACCGGCAGCTTCGACTGGACGGTTAAAGACGTCTTCCTGCCGGAGCGGCGGACGTGCCCTCATGTTGGCGTGCCGCTGGACAACCAGTGGTCGCGTTGGCCGGGGATCACCTACGCCTTGCCAAGCCAGTGCTGGGTCGGACCGCATCACAGCGCCGTGATCACCGGCATCGCCCGTGCCGGCATCGACGCGCTGATCGCGCTGGCGGTGGAGAAGACGCCGCGCGGCCGCGATTTCAGGCTGTGCGACAGCCCCCAGGTGCAGGAGGCTGTTGGGCGGGCCGATGCGACCCTGGACTCCGGGCGCGTCTATCGGAGCGCGATGATCACGGAGTTGTGGAATACGATCGCCGCCGGCGGAGAGACGACGTTACGGCAACGCGCCCGCTGCCGGTTGGCTTCGACCCACGCCGCCGATAGCGCGCGTGAGGCGATGGATCTGATGTACCGGCTCGGTGGCAGCACGTCGTTCAAACGCGAGAGCCGGTTGGCGGAGTGCTGGCGCGACCTGCACGTCGTTGGCCAGACCGTGACGGTTGGGCCGGAGTGGTATCCAATCGGAGGGCGGGCGCTTCTGGGCCTGGATCCGGGGACGCGCCTGCGATAGCCGGAGGCTGACGGCGCCATGGCGCCGTCATATCCAGAATGTTCCGGGGAGCCTGTCCCGTGCGCCGCGGAGACCGTCAGAAGTCCGCCCCGTTCCCGGCCACGCCGGTATTGGCCACGCCGGCTTTGGCCACCCCGGCTTTGGCACAGGGACAACGGCCATTGCGATTCATTCCGCAAGCTAACCTTTCCGTCCTCGATCCGGTATGGACCACGGCGATCACCGTCTACATATTTTCCGCCGACGAGGCATCCGGCGTTCCGAAATCATAGAACGACATAAAGATGTCTTTATATATTGCTTGACAGCGCGGTGCGCACGAGGCCACAAGGCGGCTTGTCGAGGTTCTCCGCGTCATGTCCGGCGTGGAGCTAAGAGGGAAGCCGGTGCATGCCGGCGCTGCCCCCGCAACTGTAAGCGGCGAGTGTCTGTCCATCTGCGTCACTGGGGTTCCTGAACCCTGGGAAGGCCGGACCGGCGCATTGACCCGTGAGCCAGGAGACCTGCCCCGACACATAACGTCCCCCGGCGGGGTGTCCGGTGAGGGTCGCCCGAATGCCGTCGGTGCTGACCGCGCGGCTGTCCGCGCGCACCTCTCCGAGGCCTCGCCCTAACAGGTAGAGGCTGCCATGACCGTCACCGTCGCCACCCTCGGCTTCCCTCGCATAGGCCCCAGACGCGAACTGAAGACCGCGCTCGAAAACCATTGGTCCGGAAAGATCGACGCCACGGCATTGCTCGCTGTCGCGGCGGAGCTTCGTGCTCAGACCTGGAAACGGCAACGCGACCTCGGCGCCACGGTGATCCCGTCCAATGATTTTTCACTTTACGATCACGTGCTCGACACCACCGCGATGGTGGGCGCGGTGCCGGCGATCTACGGCTGGACAGACAAACAGGTCGATCTGAAAACATATTTCGCCATGGCGCGTGGCGCTCAGGGGGGCACGGATGACGCCACGTGCGGGCACGGCCATGCTCATGCCGGCGAGGGTGCGCCAGCCGCCGAAATGACCAAATGGTTCGACACCAACTATCATTATTTGGTGCCGGAATTCACCGTCGATCAGACGTTTCGGCTGGCCTCCACGAAGGTCGTGGACGAGTATCTCGAAGCGAAAGCGCTGGGGATCGAAACCCGGCCGGTTTTGCTTGGACCTGTGACATATCTGCTTCTGGGCAAGGCGCGGGGCGCCGATTTCGATCCGCTGACCCTGCTGCCGCGTCTGCTCCCGGTCTACACGGAGACGCTGCGCGCGTTGGCGGGCGCAGGCGCGACATGGATACAGATCGATGAGCCCTGTCTGGTCATGGACCTGCCGGAGGCCGCACACGCAGCGTTTGCCCTTGCCTATGGCGAACTCGTGAAGGCGAGCCCCGGTCTTCGTCTGATGCTGACCACCTATTTCGGTGCAATGGGCGACAATCTGCAAACCGCTTTGGCGCTGCCGGTGCATGGTCTGCATGTCGACCTTGTGCGCGCGCCGGAGCAACTCGATGCCGTCCTCTCCGGTGCGCGTCCGGATCTCGTGCTGTCCCTGGGCGTGATCGACGGCCGTAACATCTGGAAAGCCGACCTCAACCGCATCCTCGATCGTATCGAGCCTTTCGTTGCCTCCGGCAGGCCGGTGATCGTCGCTCCGTCCTGCTCACTGCTGCACACGCCGATCGATCTCGCCCGGGAAAACGCTCTCGAGCCCGAAGTGAAAAACTGGCTGGCCTTCGCCGTGCAAAAGGTCGCCGAGCTCGCGGTGCTCGCGATGGCGTTGAATGAGGGGCGCGCGAGCGTGCGCCACGCTCTGGATGCCGCCTCGGCTTCCGTGGGATCGCGTCGCACCTCCGCCAAGATCAACGATCCCGCCGTCAGGGCTCGAACCGAAGCCGCCGATCCGTCACTGGCCCGCCGCCCATCCGCTTTCGAGATCAGGCGGAAAATTCAGCGCGATAAACTGAACCTCCCGCACTATCCCACGACGACGATCGGCTCGTTTCCGCAGACACCGGAGATACGGAAAGCGCGCGCCGATCATGGCAAGGGCGTGATCGACGACGCGGCCTATGACGTGTTCCTTCGCGAGGAAACCGCGCGCGCGGTGCACTGGCAGGAAAAGGTTGGCCTCGACGTGCTGGTCCATGGCGAGTTTGAGCGCAACGACATGGTGCAGTATTTCGGCGAGCAACTGTCTGGCTTCGCCTTCACGAATTATGCCTGGGTCCAGTCCTACGGCTCACGGTGCGTGCGGCCACCGATCATTTATGGCGACGTGTCGCGGCCACAACCCATGACCGTCGATTGGTGGCGATACGCGCAATCCCTGACCGACCGGCCGATGAAAGGCATGCTCACCGGCCCAGTCACGATCCTCAATTGGTCGTTCGTGCGCGACGATCAGCCACGCAGCGCGACCTGCCGCCAGCTCGCGTTCGCGATCCGCGACGAAGTGGTGGATCTGGAAAAGGCTGGCGCGCCGATCATCCAGATCGATGAAGCGGCGCTCCGTGAGGGTCTGCCGTTGCGGCATGGTGAATGGCAGGCCTACCTCGACTGGGCCGTCGAATGCTTCCGCGTCACCTCCTCCGGTGTGCGGGACGCGACGCAGATCCACACTCACATGTGTTACTCGGAGTTCAACGACATCATCGCCTCGATCGGCGCGATGGATGCTGATGTCATCTCGATCGAAACCGCTCGGTCGAAAATGGAGCTGCTCGATGCCTTCGCGGGATATCGCTATCCCGCCGAGATCGGGCCAGGCGTATACGACATTCACTCTCCCCGCGTGCCAGCGGTGGATGAAATGACGGCACTCCTCAAAGCGGCGTCGGGTCGTCTTCCGTCTGACCAGCTCTGGGTCAATCCCGATTGCGGCCTGAAAACCCGCAAGTGGCCGGAAGTCACGACGGCGATTGAAAACATGGTCGCGGCCGCGCGGGTCGCTCGCGCATAAGCGACGTTCATTGAAACTGCCTTCGAAATTTCGAAGGCAGTTTCTGACTGTTTCGCTGCTTCTCCCCCAAGAGACACAACCGGAAGCGGATCGTGACATGAGCGATATGATCGAAGCGCTTCCGACGCTGCGCCGCTGGCTCCGCGGTGAGAGGCTCGGGCCTCTGCCGGTGCGAGGAGCGGACCATGCGCCGCCTAAATTGTCGTTTGAATCTCTCTCGGGACATATTCCCCGCAGCTGGCTGCGTTCTTCTGATCTGCTTCCTTTCTACCACCAATACCCCGCAGCTTGCTGCGGGGATTTTTTATTTCTTCCCTCCCCGCACGGAGGCATTGGAACATCAGCTCTGGTCGTGCATCCGAAGGCGGGAGCCACTCGCGCCGCGTTTCGTGTCCGTCACCTATGGTGCCGGCGGAACCACTCAGGCCCGCACCCACGCGACCGTGGCGCGGCTGGTGCGGGAGACGAACCTCGTGCCGGCGGCCCACCTCACCTGCGTCGGCGCCACACGGGAAGAAGTGGATGCCGTCGCCCGCGACTATTGGAACGCCGGCGTTCGTCATATCGTCGCGCTACGCGGTGACGCCGCTCCCGGTACACCCTACGTGCCGCATCCCGGCGGATACGCTTACGCGGCCGATCTCGTGGCGGGGCTCACTCAAATCGGCGACTTCGAGATATCGGTCGCGGCCTACCCCGAGACCCATCCGACGGCCCAAAGCCCAGATAACGATCTGGACAATCTCAAACGCAAGCTCGATGCCGGTGCCACCCGCGCCATCACGCAGTATTTTTTCGATACCGCGACCTATCTCCGCTTCCTTGAGCGATGCCTCGCCGCCGGCATCACCGCTCCGATCGTGCCGGGCATCATGCCGGTTTCAAACTACGCTCAGGCGGCCAAATTCTCCGCCATGTGCGGCACGACCGTTCCGGAGTGGCTTGGCCACATGTTCGACGGTACCGAAGACGATCCGGAAATCCGTCGCATGGTCGCGACCGTGGTGGCGGCCGAACAGGTCCGCCTTCTCCAGGCCAACGGTGTCGACGAATTTCATTTCTACACGCTCAACCGGCCGGATCTGACCTATGCCATCGCGCACATTCTGGGGGTCAGGCCGCGAACATCAGCCTGACCTCACACGGGATGTTCTGACTACCCGGTCTTTTCCAGGTAACTCTGAAATAGGCCGACATGGATGAACGCTTCGTCCGAGGATCCGGGCCAAAGCTCTTCGGAGTGGAAGCGGACATCGTAAGTCGGCTCTTCCGTCACCTGCATGTTGTGTGCGGCGGCATCCACTCTTACGTGATCTACGATACGCTGTACGGCATCGACGGCAAGAATGAACCGCGGCCGCGAATGTGCGCCGGTCATGAGTTGTCGGCCGACCCCACTCCGCGAGATTGAGGTCGCGGGGATAAGGCCGCCGCCGACACCGCCAATGCCAATCCCCTGGGCGGCAACGGCATTGCCGCCAGTATTCCGGAGCACGTCTTTGCGTTACTCTCCCCGCCGCCAAAACCAAACGGAGAGGAACGCGATGCCAATCGTCGACGCTCAAATTCATACCTGGGGGACCGGCCTGCCAAGCAACCTCTCCCACTGGCAGATCACGCACTTCACCCCCGCGGAAGCCATCGCCCTGATGGACGAAGGCGGCGTCGATGCCGCCGTCATTCACCCGCCGGGCTGGGACCCTAACTCGACCGAAATGGCATTCGCGGCGGTCCGCGACTACCCGGGCCGGTTCGCGATCATGGGTTCGCTGCCGCTCGACCGGCCGGAGACCCGCGCGCGCATCGCCGGTTGGCGAGACCAACCAGGCATGCTCGGCCTGCGGTACACGTTCCTGCATGATCCCGCGCGCCAGTGGCTCAAAGATGGCACGATCGACTGGCTGTGGGCGGAAGCGGAAAAAGCCGGCGTCCCCATCGCCATGCTGGCGACCGATTCGCTGGAGGAGATCGCGAATATCGCCCAACGCCACCCCGCCCTCCGCCTGACCATCGATCACCTGGGCGGCCGAGGCGGCCTGACCACGCTGAAAGACGCCGCCGCGATGACCCACATGCCGGCGCTTCTCGCGCTGGCGAAGTTCCCCAACGTGGCGGTCAAAGCGACCGGCGCCCCAGGCTATTCCAGCGAAACGTATCCGTTTCGCTCAATGCACACATATCTGCGCCAGATCTTCGACGCTTTCGGCCCGAGCCGCATGTTCTGGGGCACGGACATTTCGAAAATGCCCTGCTCCTGGCGCCAGTGCGTGACGATGTTCACCGAGGAACTGTCGTGGCTCAACGACCAGGACAAGAGCCTCATCATGGGCGAGGCGTTGTGCGCCTGGTGGGGCTGGAACCGGCCCACCTGAAGTGCCGCGTCTGAACCGCTCGAACGCCACACACAACGAAGGAAACGTATCCGCATGAGCCAAACAACCAACACCAAGGGCAAACCGGTCGCCGTGGTCGTCGGCGCCACCTCCAAGTGGCAGTCGGATGGCCGCAATACTCTGCTGGCGCACGGCAAGCCCGTGAATGACAGCGACCTGCCGGTCGGCGTGCGCTGGGGCATCGGCGGCGCCTTGGCGCAGAAGTTCGCGAAGGAGGGGTTCTTCACCGTGCTGACGACCCGCACCGAGGCCAACGCCGCGGGACTGGCGGCGGCGATCCGGGAACAGGGCGGCGACTGCTCGATCGTCGAACTGGATCTCTCGTCGGAGGCGTCGGTTGCGAAGGCGTTCGCCACGATCCGTCGCGACGCCGGCGATCCGGAGGTGCTGATCTACAACGCGGGTTACCTGGAAGGCCGCGATCTGCCGCCTGACCAGGAGTTGCTCGAATACATACCGGTGGAGATGTTCGATACCGCGCAGCATATCGCCAGCCGGGGGCCGTTTCTCGTCGCCAAGGAAGTATTGCCGGCCATGCGGAAGAAGGGCGAGGGGTCGTTCTTTTTCTCCAACAACTCGAAATCGTTGCGTGGCAAGAAACGCTATACCGGCGAGTCGCTGTACTACCCGAGGGTCATGATGCGCACGCTGGCGCAGGTGCTGACCGAGGAGTACTCGGAACTCGGCGTGCACGTCGCCAACGTGGTGATCGACGGCACGATCGACTCGCCCGGCACACGGGCGATGCCGCGGATACAGAACCGGCCCGATCTGGTGATCAATCCGGTCAAGATCGCGGAGGCGTTCTGGTACCTGCATACGCAGGACCGGTCGTGCTGGACACACGAACTTCAACTCACGCCGTTCCCGACCAAGCCGAGCTACTGATAACCGGCTGAGCCGCTGCCTCCGCGTCGGTCTTCCGCTCGTTCCGCTCGTTCCGCTTGCGCGGGTTCGGGTCGAGGAACTGCTTGCGTTGCGGGATCGCGAACGGTGGCACCTCCACCGGTTCGTTGTCCTCGACCTGGGCGATCGCCTGCTCCAGGCTCATCTTGCGCGGCGGGATCAGCAGCATGGCGTCGTCCTCGCCCATGGCGCGGACGTTGGTCGGCTTCGTTTCCTTGATTGGGTTCACTTCCAGATCGTTGAGGCGGGCGGTCTCGCCCAGGATGATGCCCTGGTAGACTTTGTCGCCGGGGGAGACGAACAGGGTGCCGCGCTCCTGGATGGTGAACAGCGCGTAATGCACCGCCTCGCCGGGCTCGGTGGAGATCAGCGCGCCGGCGCGGCGGCCGTCGATCGGGCCATCGTCCGTCAACGACCGCGAGCCCGCGGCAAAATCACTTATTGGCGACAGGGCCGTTGCCGGCGGCATCCTCGAGTATCGTCACGATCGCATCTGCCTCTTCGGTTTCCGCACCAACCCGTATCGGGAATTCCCAATCAGGGAGTTCATTGCGAGTTTCCTTGATGCAACGACAAAGAATCAGCAACTCACCCCGGTTAAGAGTGACATTAAATTCGCCCGCGCCCGCTTTCACAGATTTCATGATCGGTGTTCCCTGTTTTCCTGCCGTGAGTGAGGTGATTCTGTCATCGGCGGCGGATTCGCAGCCAGTTGGTCTGTCTCACGCATACGCTGGGTTTCTCTGTGGTCGGTTCATCCACGGCCCGGTATTCCCATGAAACTCATGTGTTGCCCTCGGCATCCTTCCGTGAAGAACAGAAAAGTATGTCCAACATTGCCCTGACTTTATCACGTTCCGCACCAATCTTTGGTACAAATCCTGATAAATCAAAGCCGTTGCAAACTTCGTTCATGCATTGACAAATCAAATCAGACATACGAACCGCGCCTCGCCACCGAGCCCGGCGAACTCACCCGATCATCGTATGCTTCGCCAGGACCACGGCTTCAAGCGCAATTGTTTCAGTCCCGGCGTGGTTCATGGGATTCGCTGGCGCTCGCTGCCTCGCGATCGGCCGCGTCGTCGCCAGTTCTGAAACTGTCTCTCCGGTTCCATTCCGCACTTGTGCGGCGGCAGATCCACCGGTCGCGCCGGTGGATGACATCTGGGGTGAGCCGTCGGATGACGGACGGGAGGAGCCGGTGGATGACGGTATTGGCATGGGCGCGTACGAACGGCCGCATCCGCGTCAAAACCCAGGACTACGCCGCCGCCTCCGCCTCGACCTTCCGCTCGTTCCGCTTGCGCTGGTTCGGGTCGAGGAACCGTTTGCGCAGCCGGATCGCGAGCGGTGTCACCTCCACCAGTTCGTCGTCCTCGACGTAGGCGATCGCCTGCTCCAGGCTCATCTTGCGCGGCGGGATCAGCAGCATCGCGTCATCCTTGCCGGCGGCGCGGACGTTGGTCAGCTTCTTTTCCTTGATCGGATTTACTTCCATATCGTTGTCGCGGGCGGTCTCGCCCAGGATCATGCCCTGGTAGACTTTTTCGCCGGGGGAGACGAACAACACCCCGCGCTCCTGAATGTAGAACAGCGCGTAATGCACCGCCTCGCCCGGCTCGGTGGAGATCAGCGCGCCGGCGCGGCGGCCCTCGATCGGGCCCTTCCACGGGCCGTAGCCGGCGAACAGCCGGTTCATGATGCCGGTGCCGCGCGTGTCGGTCAGGAACTCGCCGTGGTAGCCGATCAGCCCGCGCGTCGGGATCTGGAACGTCAGCCGCACCTTGCCGCCGCCCGAGGGCCGCATGTCGTGCATCTCGCCCTTGCGGCGGCTGAGTTTCTCCACGACCACGCCGGCATAGGGCTCGTCGACATCGACCAGCGCCTCCTCCATCGGCTCCTCGCGCTCGCCGGTCTGTTCGTTGTGCCTTGTCAGCACTCGGGGGCGGCCGATGGTCAGTTCGAAGCCTTCCCGGCGCATCTGTTCAATCAGCACGCCGAGTTGCAGTTCGCCGCGCCCGGCGACCTCGAACGCGTCGGTCTCATTGGAAAGGGAGACCTTGATCGCGACGTTGCCCTCGGCCTCGCGGAACAGGCGTTCACGGATTTGGCGTGAGGTGACCTTCTTGCCCTCGCGGCCGGCCAGCGGGCCGTCATTGATCCGGAAGGTCATCGCCAGGGTCGGCGGATCGACCGGGATCGCCGGCAGCGGCGCCGTCAGGTTGGGAGCGCCGATCGTGTCCGGGATGGTGGCGTCCGACAGTCCGGCGACGGCGATGATGTCGCCGGCCTCGGCCTCCTCGACCGGCACACGATCCAGCCCGCGGAAGGTCAGCAGCTTGGTGAGGCGGCCGGTCTCGACCACGGTCCCATCGCCGCGCAGTACCTTCACCTGCATATTGATCTTGGCCGAGCCTTGCTCGATCCGGCCGGTCAGCACGCGGCCGAGGAAGTTGTCATACTCCAGGATGCTGGCGACCATGGCGAACGGCGCGTCGCGGTCGACCGTGGGCGGCGGCACGTGGCTGACGATCAGGTCGAACAGCGCGTTCAGGTTCTCGCGCGGACCGTCCAGGGTCGCGTCGGCCCAACCGTGGCGGCCGGAGGCATACAGCATCGGGAAATCAAGCTGGCTGTCCGACGCATCCAGCGCCGCGAACAGGTCGAACACTTCGGTGTGGACCTCGTCGGGGCGGGCGTCCTGGCGGTCGATCTTGTTGACCACGACGATCGGGTGAATGCCGCGCGCGAGGGCTTTGCCGACGACGAACTTGGTTTGCGGCAGCACGCCCTCGGCGGCGTCGACCAGCACGATGGCGCCGTCGACCATGTTCAGGATGCGTTCGACCTCACCGCCGAAATCGGCGTGGCCGGGGGTGTCGACGATGTTGATCCGCACGTCCTTCCAAAGCACGGAGGTGCATTTGGCGAGGATGGTGATGCCGCGTTCCTTCTCCAGTTCGTTGCGGTCCATCGCGCGCTCGGCGACATGCTGATGGTCCCGGAAGGTGCCGGATTGCGAAAGCAGCTTGTCGACGAGGGTGGTCTTGCCATGATCGACATGGGCGATGATGGCGACGTTGCGGATTTGCATAACGACCTTGGCGAAAAGTGGGGGGCAAAAGGGGGGAGTTGGATGGTGCGGCGCACACATAGTGCGGATACGTCCCAAATGACAGCCCCACCGTGGCAATGGCCGGTTTGCCTGCTATGCTTGATGCAACCGACACGGAGGGAACTGATAATGGTCATCGTGCAAATCAATTGCCGCCGCCCCGACATGCCCAAGGCGGAGTGGGAGGCGCGCTACACGCCGGAGCGTGCGACGCCGTTCCTTTCGGTTCCCGGACTGCGATGGAAAATCTGGCTGGACGGCTCGGATGAGCGCCGCGCGGGCGGGATTTATCTGTTCTCCGACCGGGCGGCGACCGAGGGCTACGCCAACGGTCCGATCGTCGCGCGGATGAAGGCCAATCCGGATATCGGCGAGCTGGATATCCGCGTGTTCGACGTGCGCCAGAACATGAGCGAGATCACACTGGCGCCGCTGTTGCCCCTGCCGTTGGCCGCCGAGTAGGGGCCCGCCATGACAGATTTGACGGGCCGCGTGGTGCTGGTCACCGGCGCGGCGGGCGGGATTGGCCAGGCGCTGTGCCGTGCCTTCGCCGCCGCGGGCATGCGGGTGGGCGTGTGCGACGTCAACTCGGCGGGGGCGGAGCGGCTGGCGGCCGAGCTTGGCGCCGACCGGGCGATCGCCGTCGAAGGCGACGTCGCGGACCCGGCGTCGTGTGAGCGAGCGGTCGCCGCCGTTGCCGGCCGGTACGGCGCGCTGCACGCTCTGGTCAACAACGCCGGTCTGGGGATGGGCATCATCCGCCAGGACCACATGACGAAGCCGGTGGAGATCGACGAGGTGTCGGTTGAAGTTTGGCATCGCTTCATCGACACCAACCTGAGCGGCGCCTTCCACATGGTGAAAGCCGCGATGCCGCATTTCCGCGCGGCGCGGAGCGGGCGGATCATCAACGTGACGACCAGCATGTTCACCATGCTGCGCCAGGGATTTTACCCGTACGGCGTGGCCAAAGCTGGGCTTGAGGCCTGGACCGCAAGCCTGGCGGGGGAACTGGATGGCTCGGGGATCACGGTGAACGTGGTGGTGCCGGGCGGCCCGACCGATACGCCGATGGTGCCGCCGGAAAGTGGCTACGATCGGGCGGCGCTGATCCGGCCGGCGCAGATGGTGCCGCCGATGCTGTATTTGTTCAGCGACCGGGCGGTTGGAGTGACCGGACGGCGGTTCGTCGCGGCGCATTGGGACCCGGAGTTGTCCGAGGAGCAGGCGGCGTACCGCGCGGGGGCACCGGCGGGGTGGCCGGATCTGGCGCGGAGTCCGGTTTGGCCGGGGGGACGGCCGGCGCGTTAGAATGGAGCGTTGGTTCGCGCTACTTGAACAATTGCAGGATCAGACCTGACCATTGTTCGCCGAGCACGAGGGTCTGAGTGGCGAGTTGCTGTCGAATCTGGAGCGATTGTAGATTGGCGCTGACCTTTCCCATGTCCGCAGCGGTTGTATTTCCGATGCTGAGGTTGAGGTCATCGGCGGATTGCGTCGCACGATCCTGCGCCTGCTGAAGGGAATTGACTGCGTTGCCAAGCGTTTGCGCCATGTCACCCGTCTTGCGCAACGCCGAGTTGAGTGTCGCGATGGCCCCCTCGGCCCCCACCCAGGGTGAGCTATCCATGAAAGGTATAACCGGGAGCGGAACCAACAGCCGGATTGCGCTCCCGTTTGGGATGTCGGCCAGCACTCCGGAGGACAGCGTGATGCCATATGTCGGAGGCGTTGTCGCTGGAATGATTGCTGCGACCGAGTCGATTGTCGTTCCCGTCGCGATCGCCGTGCTACTACCGAGGGGTTCAACGTAAAATGCCGGCTTCGTGGGATTGCTGCTCGTGTAAGCGTCGTACTCAGCTCGATCAGACAGCCAGATTGCGCCCACCAGTGAGGACGGCGGCGCACCGGTTGGCAGCGACAGTGAACCCACGCTGATCTGAGACGTTGCCGGCGGGACAATAACCGCTGCCGCCACATTCGCGCTCCCTGTCCCGATTGTCATCGGAAAGGACGAGCGTAAATTTTGTACGGAAGCCACCAGCCCGACGTTATTGCCAGCGATGCTCAGTGTCGTGCCGAGCGATGACGCGGTGAACCTGGTCTCAAATTTCGCTGCATACATCGCCGTTTGCAGAGCTGTGACCGCGTCGCTCAGGCTGAATCCCACCGACAGAGGCACCGGAATCGTATGATCCTCATGCGTGATGTTGCCGGCGAGATCAGGCTGGACATTGGAGTCTGTGCTGGTATTCGAAGCGGATGCGTCCGTGAACACGAATGTCCAGCGTTGGCCAGGATATTGGGGCGATTCCACGGAGCCGTTGTTAGGGTTCGTATTGTCGTAGTTCGCGGTTTGCACTTCGACCTGAACAGGCGGCGACGCCGTGCTGATGTTCTGCACCGACAGAGAAGATAAATTCAGGTTGATACCGTCCGAAGTCGCCGAGAAATTGTCGAGGCCGAGACCGGGTACAGACGCATTCATCTGTGACAGTCCCATGTCACCAATCGTGATGGTGTTTCCTTCGAGGTTGCGTGGCACCTGAAGCCGCGTCAGGTTGACGCCGCCGCCGACAGCGCCGGCCACGAGATTGACTCCATTCACGTTGGCGTCGGATTGGTAGCTCGTTACCTGAGACAACAGGGCCTGTATCTGAGTGCCAGCGGCGCTCGCGGATACGCCGCCGGCCTGCGCTTCGAACGTGGCCTCCTTGAGCTTCATCAGGACGTCCGTGATACCGTTGATCGCCGCACCGGCGACCCGCGTCGGCACCTGGGCGCCGGCAAGGCCACTTCGCACCGCCATGAGGGCTTGCGCATCGGATTTGAGCCGGATCGCGATGACGTAGGCAGCGGGGTCGTCGGCCGCGGTAGCCACGGTCTTGCCGGTCGCGGCCTGCGAGATGGCACTCGCGAGACTTGAATTAGTGGCCGCGAGCGTCCGTATCGCGCTGGCCACGCCTGGATCAGTGATTGTACCCCACATGGGTATCGGTCCTTATCGAGCCCTCTGGCAAGTCGCGCGTCCGATGTATGGTGAGAATGCGACGCGACGAGGATTACAGCGGTACGCGCTGTTGACCTGTCCACCTTGTCGTTTGCACTGGTAGGCGCCCGCCCCCGGGACTACAAGGAAAACTCTGAAATTCTTCACATACGATTATCTGCTTTGTCCGCAAGGCAGATGACCCCCATGGTCGGGCCGACCAACCTGCCCGATATCGCGTGACCTGGCCCGGGTCTTCGCGGCGCTACGGCTTCTTCAGAACCCCCCCGTGCTGGCCGTGACCGCGGCTGGTTTCCGTCCCCGCGCCCGGAAGCTGGAGCGCCAACGCGCTACAAATGCCAACCCTTCGCCGAAGCAACGAGCAACGGGCGCGGCGCGTGGAGTTGACCCGCGGCCTCTGAGCCTTCGAGCGTCGCCGGTCTCGCGGGTAAGCTGGATGGTTCAGGCATCACGGCGACTGGAGTGATGCCGGATGGGCCGACCGACACGCCGATGGCCCGTCCGCGAACGGCCATGATCGCGCGGCGCTGATCAGGCCAGCTCGGAGGACTCGGTCGATGCGGTATTCGTTTGGTGATCGCCACTCGTCCGGATACCGGTTCGTCGCCGTGCATCGGGACCCGGAGTTGCCAGAGGATCAGGCGGCATACCACGCGAGGCCCGAGGCGGTGTGGCTGGACTTCGGACGGTATTCGGAGTGGCCAGGCTGGCAACGGCGGGGGTATGGACCGGTGCTTTAAGACGGGGCCATGTCGGCAACCATTCGTAGTGCTCGGGGTTGGGGCGAATGTCGCTTGTCACGTTGGCCGGTTCCTGAAAGTCCGCCGGCGCGACGCTTTCGCGCCACGGCCGGTTCCCTGGACGTTTATATTTCGCCGCGACTTACTTCGCCGTTACAGCCCACTCATGATTGTGTACCAGCCCGTCGTCATGACCCCGGTGTGCTTCTGGCGCGCCGTGATCGTGGAACTGCGCCGCCTCGGTCGAGCCCGACAGCGCCGTCGTCGACGACTTGCCACCCGAAATCGCCATCGCCACCGCGTCGAAGTACCCGACCCCAACCTCGCGCTGATGGCGGGTCGCGGTGTAGCCTTCGGCCTCGGCCGCGAACTCGGCCTGCTGCAACTCCGAGTAAGCCGCCATGCCGCGTTCCCGATAGCCGCGCGCCAGGTTGAACATCGACAGGTTCAGGCTATGGAATCCCGCCAATGTCACGAACTGGAACCGGTAGCCCATGCGCCCGATCTCACGCTGGAACGCGGCGATCTTCTCAGGCGCCAGATTCTTCTTCCAGTTGAAGCTAGGCGAACAGTTGTAAGCCAGCATCTTACCCGGGAACTGCTTGTGGATTTCGTTGGCGAAACGTTCGGCCTCGCGCAGGTCGGGCTCCGACGTTTCCCACCACAGCAGGTCGGAATACGGCGCGTAGGCCAGGCCGCGAGCGATCGCGTAGTCGTTGCCGCGGCCGGGTTTGATGCGGAAGAAGCCCTCCGGCGTGCGGTCGTTGCCGATGAACGGGCGGTCGCGCTCATCCACGTCGCTGGTCAGCAACTGCGCCGACTGCGCGTCGGTGCGGCACAGCAGCACTGTGTTCACGCCCTCGACATCCGCCGCCAGCCGCGCCGCGTTCAAGGTCCGGATATGCTGGGCGATCGGCACCAGGACCTTGCCGCCCAGGTGACCGCATTTCTTTTCGGAGGCGAGTTGGTCTTCGAAGTGGACACCCGCGGCGCCGGCCTCGATCATCGCTTTCATCAACTCGTAAGCGTTCAATGCGCCACCGAAACCGGCTTCGGCGTCCGCGATGATCGGCGCCATCCACCAGGTACCGTCTGTTTGTCCCCTTGGCCCGCCCTCGGAGCGTGCGATCTGGTCGCACCGGCGCAGCGCGTTGTTGATCCGGCGCACCACGTTCGGCACCGCGTCGACCGGATACAGCGACTGATCGGGATACATCTGACCCGCCGTGTTGGCGTCGCCCGCGACCTGCCAGCCGGAGAGGTAGATCGCCTTGAGCCCAGCCTTCACCTGTTGCACCGCCTGGTTGCCGGTCAGCGCGCCCAGTGTGGGAACGAACGGTTCGGTGCGCAGCAGGCGCCAAAGGCGCGCGGCGCCCATTTCGGCGAGCGTGTGCCGAATGCGGAATGAACCGGCGAGGCGCTCGACGTCCTCGCTGGTGTAGTCGCGGCGAATGCCGGCGAAGCGTTCGGGATCGCCGCTGGCGTTCGTACCATCCGGGGCACGGGTGGGCGTGGGATGCATCGTGATCTCCTGGGCTCGGTGCGATGCGTCAATCTTTCACATTGCATCCGCGAAGGTGTAGCGTTATCTGGCAAATGGCCGCGCAATGGAGTAGATGACTTCACCAACAACCGGCGCGATTTTGTAAAGGATGTAAATTGGGCCGCACCGTGATCGGCCGCGCCGTTCGCCGCCTGCGCTCCGAGCGGGCGCTGTCGCAGCAGGCGCTGGCAACCCGGCTCGGCATCTCCGCCAGCTACCTGAACCTGATCGAGCACGATCAACGCGCCGTCACCGCCTCTCTGTTGATCAAGCTGGCCGAAACGCTGCGGGTTGATCTGGGCGAGTTGTCGGGCACCCAGGAACGCCAACTGGAACTCGGGTTGCGGGAGGCGTTTTCGGACCCGCTTCTGGGTGCCGACGCGGTGCCGGAGGCGGAGATCGCCGCGATGGCCGGCGCCAGCCCCAACGCCGCGCGAGGCGTGCTGGCGCTATATCGCGCGTGGCGCGTGGCGCGGGAGGACGCCAGCGGTATCGCCTTGCCATCCGGCCGGCGCGTGTTGCTGCCAAACGAAGAGGCGCGCGACTTTTTCGATGATCATGCGAACCATTTCCCCACGTTGGAGGAAGCCGCCGACACGATATCGCTCGCTTTGGGCCGTGTCGCTCCCGCCGAGATGAACCATGCGGTCGCGGAACGATTGCGTCAGGTGCACGGTCTGACGGTCACGGTGATGGCGTTGGAGGGCGCACTGCGCCGCTACGATCCGGTGACGCGCGGGCTGGCGTTGTCGGAGAACCTGCCGCGTGAAAGCCGCGGCTTTCACATGGCGTTCCAACTGGTGCTGCTGGAGGCGCGCGACGCGATCGAAAACCTGGTGAAGCACGCCGCGCCGACCTCGCCCGAGGCGGCGATGCTGATCCGCATTGGTCTGCTGAATTACACCGCCGGCGCGTTGTTGATGCCGTACGACGCGTTCCTGGCATCCGCTCGATCGTTACGCCACGACATGGAGGCGATGGCGTCGCGGTTTGGCGTGTCGTTCGAGCAGGCGTGCAACCGATTGTCGACTCTGCAACGATCCGGCGCGCGCGGGGTGCCGTTCTTTTTCTTGCGCGTCGATCCCGCCGGCAATGTATCGAAACGATTCGCCGCGGCGGGCTATCCGTTCGCGCGTTACGGCGGGTCGTGCCCGCGCTGGATCGTGCACAATGCGTTCGCTCAGCCGGGATCGGTGCTGGTGCAGGTCGCCGAGTTGCCTGACGGCACGGCCTATCTGTGCTTCGCGCGGGCGGTGACGCGGCCGGCCGGGACGTGGGGCGAGCCAAAGCCGGTGCATGTCATCGCCATGGGTTGCGCGGTCACCCACGCCGCCGATGTGGTTTACGCGGATGGTCTGGACCTGGAACGATCCAAAGTGGGGATCGGGTTGTCCTGCCGGCTGTGCGACCGCCCCGATTGCCGGAGCCGCGCGTTTCCGCCGCTGGAGCACCGGCTGTCGCTCGACCCGATGCTGGCGAGCGCGACGCCATACCGGTTTGAGGTGAAGAAGAGCTGAAGTCTCACCCCGCACGGTCAACGGATCGCGCGGCAACCCCCGCGCCTGGCGATCCGGCGGGTCACGCGCGGCCGAATTCGCTTTACCGGCTGCTCGCCAGGCGTATAATAATTGATACTGGGTGTTGGGTCGGGGACTTTGCCAGGGTGGGCGGATCGCCGTGCGACAGCATTCGAAGATCGTCGCGATGACGGGCGGGGGTCGCGCATTGGCGGATGAAATTCTTTTGTCAGATCGAGCGCCTTGAAGGCTTTGTGAGCGGAGGTGGCGATGCACGCGAGATATGTCTTCGTGGCCCTTATGGTTCTGCTATCGGCGACCTCCGCTCAGGCGCAGTTCCATGAGCGGTTCCACGAACGTCTCCGCGAACGCGGGCACGGCTTGCCTCCGGCGTACGTGGTGCCCGAGCCACGGCGCGGCGAACCCGAGGACCATGCCGTCGGCCGTCGTCACTCCGCGGAACCGGTGCGAACCAGCCGAGCGTCCGACGGATCGATCTGTGACAAACCCGACAGCGATCCCGACGCCGCGGTCGCGGCGTGCGGCCGCATCATTGGCCGCGGGCAGATAAAGAATGGCTACAGCCTGGCGATCGCCTTTGTCCATCGCGGCCAGGCATATGAGGACAAAGCCGACCACGACCACGCGATCGCCGATTTTTCCGAGGCGATTCGCCGCGCACCGAAAGCGCCGGGTTATTTCGCCATGCGAGGCGTCGCGTCGGAAAAGGCCGGCAACGCGGATGCCGCGCGCGTCGATTTTCGCCAGGCGGTGAGCCTTGACCCAAAGAACCAGGACGCGTTGGACGGCCTGAAGCGGATTGAGACCAGAAGTGCCGTGGCCGCCCCGGGTGCCGTCGCTACCCCCACCGCTACCCCCACCGCTACCCACACTGCGACCGCCGTGCCGCCGACGCCGGCCGGCAACGCCTCGCCTCCGACGGTCGTCGCGACCGCGGCCCCGCCGCCCGGGGTCGCGACGGCTCCGCCGTCCACTTCCGTTGCCACCGCGTCACCATCTGCCGTCGTCGCGGACCCGTCAGCGGCGTCAAACATGTCGCATGGGCCTCGCGTGGCCCTGGTTATCGGCAACGGCGCTTACGTCAACGCCAACGTCCTGCCCAACCCTCCGAATGACGCCCATGCCGTGGCCGAGGTTCTGCGCAAGATTGGCTTCGAGGTTCAGGAGGGCGAGAACCTGGACCACGCCAGCATGGAAAGCCAGTTGCACGCGTTTCTTCACAAAGCCGAGACCGCCTCGATCGTTTTGCTGTTTTATGCCGGGCATGGGATGCAGGTGGACGGCAGGAATTATCTGGTTCCGGTGGACGCGAAGCTCGCCGAAGCCAGCGATTTGCCGTTCGAAACGATCGAGATCGACAAGCTGCTCGATTCTCTGGGCGAACCGGGCCACACCAATATCATCCTGTTGGATGCCTGCCGCGATAATCCCCTCGCGCGAAGTTTCGCCAGTCATCTGCCGGCGACGCGATCCGCCGCCGTCGCGACCGGACTGGCGGCTTATACCGCGGTCGGAACCGGCACGCTGATCGCTTACGCGACCGCTCCTGGGCAGACCGCGCTGGATGGTCAGGGCAAGGACAGTCCGTTCACCACCAGCCTGTTGCATTTCCTCCCGACACCCGGCCTGGAAATTCGCCAGATGCTGACGCGCGTGCGCGCCGAGGTGGCGGAACAGACCGGAAATCGTCAGATCCCGTGGGACAATTCGTCGCTCATGGGGGATGTGGTGCTGGTGAAATAGCCGCCGCGAGGCATTACCCGTCACCCTCCGGGTCAAATACGCCATGTGCTCGCGGCGATGGCTCAAAAGAAGCCTTGGCGTCGCGAGCGCGCCATCCGATATCGCAGTCGTGGCGATGGAGGACTGATCCGTCGCTCACGCCTCCGTATGGAAGGGCCATGATATGGCAACGCCCGGAAACTGCTGATCAGCATCACGCCGGGGATATGACCGCGCGGTCTATGCCCCAACCACCTCCACCAACCTTGCCACCAGTCCCGCCGCATCATCCTCGCGAATGTTGGTGAATCCCAACATCAGCCCGTGACCCGGGTGATGCGCGATCGACAGTCCGGACAACGCCATCGGCGCCAGACCGGCGGCCAGCGCGCGTCGCGCCACGTCGCTGTCATCGACTCCCTCGGGCAGCCGGATCAGCAGATGCATCCCGCCCGCCGCCAGTTCCACCGGGAAGTGATCCGACAGAGCCGCCGCCAGCGCCGCCCGCCGCCGCTTGTACAGCCCGCGCATGCGTTTCACATGCCGGGCGAAATGGCCGCCCGCCATGAACGCGGCGGTAACGGACTGCTCCAGTAACGGTGCCCCGCGCGTGATCAGCCGCGCCGCGCGGGTCATCGTTTCGATCAACGCATCCGGCACGACCAGATAGCCAAGCCGCAGTCCGGGAAACAGCGTCTTGCTGAAGCTGCCGGCGAACAGCACCCGCTCGCCGCGGTCGAGCGCTTTCAATGACGGCGGCGTTGGCCCCGTGTAGCGGAATTCGGAGTCGTAATCGTCTTCCAGCACCCAGGCTCGCGCTTCCTCGGCCCAGGCGAGCAGGGCGAGACGCCGAGGCAACGACAAGGACACGCCGAGCGGCGATTGATGCGTCGGCGTCACCACGGCCAGCTTCGCCCTGGGTGCCGCTGCGATGCCCGCCGTGACACGCATTCCCTCGGCATCGACCGGCACCGGCACGAGGCTCGCGCCGCCGACCTCCATCGCCTGGAACGCCTGCGGATGGCCCGGATCCTCCACCCACACCGCATCCCCTGGGCGGAGCAGCACCTGGCGGACCAAAGTCAGCGCACCCTGATAGCCCGGCGTGACGAACACCTGATGCGGCGCGCAGGCAATGCCGCGGGCAAGGCCGAGATACGCGACGATCTCCTCGCGTAACGCGATGGCGCCGCACACGTCGGGATAGGCGAGGTCGGCCTCGGCGATGGCTCGCGCCGCTTTCGCCGTCAGCGCGGACCACAACTTGCGCGGGAACGCGTCGAGCGCCGGCAATCCGCGTTGGAACGGCAGCGGCGCGGTGGGCGCGGCTGGTCGAGACCTCGCCAGACCCAGGGTCCGTTGCGCCGGCGCCTTCGCGAGGTCGTTTACCTGCACCGAAATGATCGTGCCGGCCGCGCCGCGTGGTTCGATCGCGCCCTCGCCCGCCAGCAGGTCGTAGGCGGCGTCGACGGTGCCGCGGGCCACGCCGAGTTGCGCCGACAAGGTGCGGGCCGAGGGCAGCCGCGCGCCGGACGACAGCGCGCCGGTGGCGATCGCCGACCGCAGCCTTGTGGCGATCTGCAGGTAGAGAGGCCCCGGCTCCGCAGGGTCGAGTGTGATCATGGACCAGTCAACCAACCAATTTCTGGCCCTGGCTGATAGGCCATTCACGCCGCCAGATAAACCCAACAGGCAATGGAGGACCCAGCGATGCATGACCGGGTGCATTTTCCGAAGACGGTCCCCGACACTTACGCCGCGATCCGCGAACTCGACGCGATGGTCAGGCGCGGCGGGCTGGCGCCGTCGTTGGTCGGATTGGTGAAAATGCGTGCGTCGCAGATCAATGGTTGCGCCTTTTGCCTCGACATGCACGCCAAGGACGCGCGGCAGCATGGCGAGACCGAGCAGCGGCTGTACTTGCTGAACGCGTGGCGGGAGACGCCGTATTACTCGGACCGCGAGCGCGCCGCGCTGGCCTGGACCGAGTGCCTGACCCGGTTGCCGACCGATGGCGCGCCGGACGCGGTGTATCAGGCGTTGGAGGCCGTGTTGACCGCGGTCGAGATCGCCAATCTCACCGCGCTCATTGGCGTGATCAACATCTGGAACCGCATCGCGGTGGGCCTGAACTGGCCGATGCCGAGGGCGGCATGACCGAGACGCCGCGGCACGCGGAAACCGACACCGAGGTCGCCGCGTGGTTTCCGTTGATGCGTTTGTCGCGGCCGCATCTGACCGGCCCGGAGGAACCGCGCGCGCGGTTTCGCCGCCAGGCCCAGGTGGGGTACCGCATTATGGCGGCGTGGCGGAACCGGGAGGCGGTGGGACTCGCCGGGTACCGGCCGTGCGAAAATCTGATCCGCGGACCGTTTTGTGACATCGACGATCTGGTTGTGCGGGACGTTTTGCGCCGCTCGGGCCTGGGTGCGCGCCTGTTGAAGGCGGTCGGGACCGAGGCGACGGCGCGCGGCCTGCCGCATCTCGCGCTCGACACCGGGCTCGACAACCTGTTGGGCCAGCGGTTTTATTTCCGTTTCGGTATGTTGCCGGCGGCGTTACGGTTCGCGATGCGGTTGGATTGAGCGATGACCACAATTCTGCACTTACGCTGTAGCCCGCGTGGCGCCGACGCGTTCAGCAGCCGCATGGCTGAGGAGGTAATCGCGCGGCTCCTGCACCACCACGCGGGCGCCGAAATCGTGTTCCGCGATTTGTCGGCTCAGCCGCCGCCGTTGGTGGACGCTGGGTTCAGCGCGGCTATCCTGGGGCCTCCCGGAGAGGTGCCACAAGCGCTGGTGGCGTCCGAGGCGCTGATCCGCGAACTCGAGGCGGCGGATTTGCTGGTGATCGCGACGCCCATGCATAATTATTGCGTTCCGGCGGTGCTGAAGGCGTGGGTCGATCAGATCGTCCGCATCCATCGCACGTTCGCCAGCACGCCGGGCGGCAAGGTCGGCAAGTTGCGCGACCGGCCGGCCTGGCTGGTAGTTGCGTCGGGTGGTTGGTTCACCGGGCCCGGTCCCTCGGGGGCGCCGGCGCAAGCGGATTTTCTGACGCCGTATGTGCGGGCGGTGCTGAACACGATCGGCATCTTCGATTTGCATATTTTGACACTGGAGGGGGTGACGCGCGGCGCTGAGATCGCCGAGGCGGCGGTCGCGAAGGCTCGGGCGGCGTTGGACCGGGCGTTGCCGCTGGTGTAGGCAGCGGAGCCCACGCCGCCCTCGAAGCCTTGCGAAGGAGGATAAGAATGCCGCTGACACGTTGCGTTCGGGAAACCTTGGCCAAACGCGCCCCGAGCGACGCGGCGTTTCGTGCGGTGCTCGTTGAGGAGGCGGCGCGAAACATCCTGGATGGAGATGTCGAGACCGCTCTTGGTCAATCGCGCGACGTCGTGAATGCGACGATGGGTTTCGATGCCCTGGCCGCGGTCGCCGGATCATAACCGTTCGACGTTCCATCTGGACCGCTGCCCCCGCGGTGGTTCAACATCGCATCAGTCGAACCGCGGGTCGCCGATCATGCGCTGGTCACTTGCTTTGGGTGTCGTCTTCATCATGCTGTTGTCCGCTGTCGCGGCGCACGCCGCCCCACCCGAATGCGCGCCGGAGATCGTCGGTCCCTGGACCGGCAAGGTGCTGGATGAGGGTCTGATCAAGCAACTCCGCACCGACTTCTCCACCCGGTCCGGCGCCCTGACCGGCACGTATCGTGTCGAGGGCGCGGACGGCGGCTATGACGGCACACTCACCGACTTCACCCCGTCGGGCCCGTGCGCGGGTCAGTTCCTGTGGCACGACCGCCACGGCACCG
>ODAK010001010.1_pt1 | contig 31613 bp, 23 predicted proteins | sample 1539591 | NCBI WGS metagenome assembly ODAK01 (sample SAMEA3539303, study PRJEB22396) | soil metagenome | biome: tundra; feature: field; material: soil | place: USA | collected 2010-05 | depth 0.15 m
CGCGCAGGATCGGCACCAGCGTCACCTTCTTGCCGCTGATGCGCTCGACGACGACCGGCCCGGCCCAGCCGACGACGGTGACGGGCTCGAGCGGGAAATCGGCCGTCGCCTCATAGGCGAGCAGGCGGCCGAGCTCCGACGTGATCTCGCGAAAGCTCTTGGTCGAAAGCTCGGCGTTGCGCAAGAGGCCAATCTTGTGCCGGACCAGGGGATGGCGGAGTTCGATGACTGGCATCAGGCGTTCCTTTGCGCGCGCTGGCGCGCCGCTTCATAAAGACAGACGCCGCTCGCCACCGAGACGTTGAGGCTCTCGACGGCGCCGCGCATCGGCAGATGCACGAGCTCGTCGCAGGTGCGCGAGGTCAGCTGCCGCATCCCCGTGCCCTCGGCGCCGAAGACGAGGGCCAGCGGCCCGCTGAGATCGAGCTCGTAGATCGAGCGCGGCGCGTCTTCGGCGGTGCCGATGACGCGGATGTCGCGCTCCTTCAGTTCATTGAGAGTGCGCGCGAGGTTCGTCACCATGAAATACGGCATGGTCTCGGCGGCGCCGCTCGCCACCTTGGCGACCGTCGCGTTCACGCCCACCGCATGGTCCTTCGGTGCAACGACGGCATGGGCCCCGGCACCATCGGCGACGCGCAGACAGGCGCCCAGGTTGTGCGGGTCGGTGACGCCGTCGAGAACCAGGACGAGCGGCGGCCCGACGACGGCGTCGAGGGTGTCGTCGAGCGAGTTCGAGCGCGGCAGCAGCGCGACGCGTGCGACGACGCCCTGGTGGCGATGCGAGCCCGAGAGCTTCTGCAGGCGCTGATCGTCGCTCTCGACCAGGCGGACGCCGGCTTCTTCGGCCCGGGCGACGAAGTGCTGCATGCGCGAGTCGCGCCGGCTCGCGTCGACATGCAGTTCGAGCACCGAACGCGGCGCGATCCTGATGCGAACGCCGACCGCGTGAAAGCCGAAGAGAACCGCCTGCGACATGGCGCATGGTAACCAGCGCCGCCAACCGCCAACCACCGGGCGCAGCGCCTGGCGCCTCGCGGTGGCGCCTCTACTCGGCGATCAGCTCGGTTCCGGGCTTGGGTGGTGGAGCGAGCCGGATCCGCCGCACGTAGGCGATGATCTGCAGGAGGATCAGGAGGCTGCAGGCACCGATGAACCAGGCGCTGATCGGCCGCTGCAGGAAGACCGTGATATCGCCGCGAGCGAGCAGCATGGCGCGACGGAAGTTTTCCTCGAGCATCGGACCGAGAATGAAGCCGAGGGCGATCGGCGCGATCTGGAAGTCGAGCCAGAGGAAGATGGCGCCGAGCACGCCGAAGACTGCCACTTCGCCGACGTCGAACAGGCTGCTCTTCGTGCTGAAGACGCCGACCGCGATGAAGAAGAGCGCCGACGGGAACAGGTACTTGTATGGCACGCGAAGCAGGCGCACCCAGACGCCGATCATCGGCACGTTGAGGACGACGAGCAGGATGTTGCCGATCCAGAAGCTGGCGATCAGGCCCCAGAAGATGTCCGGGTGCTCGGTGATCAACTGCGGCCCCGGCTGGATGCCCTTGATGATGAGCGCGCCCAGGATGAGCGCCATCACGGCGTCGCCCGGAATGCCGAGCGACATGGTCGGGATGAAATCGACCTGCGTCTTCGAATGCGAGGAGGCTTCCGGGCTGGCAACGCCGGCGATCATGCCGTGGCCGAACTTCTCGGGCGTCTTCGAGATCTTGCGCTCGATCGCGTAGGCGATGAAGGTGGTGATCGTCGGGCCGGTGCCCGGCATCGCGCCGAAGATCGTGCCCACGGCCGTGCCGCGCACCATCGGCCAGAACGCCTCCTTGATCTCGGCGCGCGAGGGGCGCATGTCCTTCATGCTCATCTTCGTGTCGGTGATCGTGACATTCGTCCGGTTGACGCTCATCAGAAAGTCGGCGATGCCGAACAAGCCCATGAAGAGAGCGCCCAGCTCGACGCCGTCGGCAAGATCGGGCAGATCGAACGTGTAGCGCGCCGTGCCGCTGATGACGTCGGTGCCCACGACGCCGCAGAAGAGGCCGAAGACCGTCATCGCCACGCCCTTCAGCGGCGAGCCGCGCGACATGGTGGCGCCGGCGAGAAGCCCGAGCAGCATGATCGAGCAGATCTCGGTCGGCCCGAATTTGAAGGCGACCTGCACCAGCAGCGGCGACATGAAGATCATGACGATGATGCCGACCGAGGCGGCGAAGAACGAGCACATCATCGTGATGCCGAGCGCCGTTCCGCCTTTGCCCATCTTCGTCAGCGGATAGCCGTCGAGACAGGTGACGGCGTGCGGCGGGTGGCTCGGCAGGTTGAGCAGGATCGCACCGATCGCGCCGCCGTACTGCGAACCGTAGAAGATGCCGGCGAGCATCAGGATCGCCGGAACCGGCGGGATCACGTAGGTGAGCGGCAGCAGCATCGAGATCGTCGTCAGGGCGCCCATGCCCGGCAGCACGCCGATCAGGTTGCCGATGAGCACGCCGAACACCGACCACATCAGGTTGTGCGGCTCGAGCGCGATGCCGAAGCCGAACCACAGGTCCATCAGGCTCTGGTGCATGGTTCAGTCTTTCGAGTGGCGGACACAGGGCTCAGTTGCCCCACGTGAAAAGCGGCAGCTGCACGCGCAGGCCGTAGTGAAACACGATGACCCCGAACACCACCATGACGACGCCGAGCAGCGCCGCGCTTTTCCAGGTGTTCTTCCGGTCGCCCATCGCGGCAATGAAGACCGACGCGAAGGCCGCCGGAACCAGGCCACCGTACGTGCCCAGCACGACGAAAGCGGCGACGGCAGCGAGGATGCAGATGACACCGCGAAGGTCGGGCGGCTCGGGCAGCGCCTGCTCCGCTTGTTCTTCGGGCGTACGGGCCTTGGCAAGCAGGCCGATCAGCAGACCGACGGCCGTCATGAGGATGCCGAGAACGACCGGAATGTAGCCGGCACCCATGTGGACCAGCGTTCCCATGCGATAGCGCGTCCCCAGCACGAGAATGGTGATGCCCATCGCGACCAGCAAGATGGCTGCAACGTGATCCTTGCGCACACGGCGCCGCATGGTCATCCTGTCTCCCTGGTGCCGAAGGGCCCACTGCGCAGTCTATGCAATGGCGCCTCTTGCGCCATGAGGGAACTACGTATTCGCGCGCCGATCACAGGTGCCGCAAGGCCACGATCGCCGCCAGGATGCCGATCAGCACCGGCTGATGCACCATGTAGAAGCTGAGGCTCCAGCGCCCGAGGAGTGCAAGCGGCGCAAAAACGTGCGCAATCGTTCCGCAGAGCCAGCTGCGTCGGTGCCGCAGCAGCAGGTCGGTCGCCGCCGCGCCCCACCACATCACGCCGAGCCAGGGCAGTACGGGCACGTAGTCTTCGGTGAACGGCCGGTGCGTGACGAGGCCGACCCAGTTCGTCCAGCGCGAATCGAAGAACGCGTCCTGCACGAGATGCGGAAGCGCGATCGCGAGAAGGCCGAGCGGCCAGCGCCATGCGCCCCAGCCGGCCGTGAAGCGGACGACGACGAGCATCACGGCGATGCCGTGCAGCACGCCGAAGCTGATGAAGCTGCGCGGGAACATCCACGACGATCCGATGCTCACGATCAGCGCGCATCCCGCCACCTGCGCCCAGCGCTTCCAGAATCGCGCCAGCGGCTGATGCTGGGCCGAAGCGACCGCCTGGCCGGCACCGGCGCAAAGCAGAAAGAGCGTGACGATGCAGGCGCGCTGCAGCGTCCACACCGGGCTGCGATAGAAGTCCTGGTGGATGAAGAGGAAGTAGTTGAGGTCGTACGAGAAATGGAAGGCAGCCATCCAGACGATGGCCAAGCCGCGCAATGCATCGAGACGATCGAATCGCAATCGCGTGTGGATGTCGATGGGCGTGCGCGGCACGCGGCGACGATACCCGATGCCCCGCCGGCTCAGGCTGTCACCGATGCAGCGCGCGCCGCCGCGAGGCGCGCCGCTTCGGGCGCGCAGCGCGTCTTGCCGCTCCAGCGTGCGCCGAGCGTGAGCACGCCGGGCCAGCGATGCACGATCGGCCACAGCGCCTGTGCGGCCCGGGGACGCATCGCGACATGCGCGAACGCCGCGGCGATGCGCAGGCGCGCGGCGAACCGCACTCGCCAGAGCGCTTCGTAGGCGGCCAGGACGCGCTGCTGCGCTTCCCCGGCGCCGCGCGCTTCGACCAGCGCCGCGCGTCGCGTGCCGAGCAGCGAGGCGAGCACGAAGGCCGATTGCAGGGCCATGCTGATGCCCTCGCCGACGATCGGGTGCGCTTCGCCGGCCGCGTTGCCGACGCGAAATACGCCATCGCCCGCGCCGAGGCGAATGCCCGGGCGGATCGGCCCGCTCGCGAGCCACGGCGCTTCGCGCACCGCCCCGCCCAATGCGGCGTCGACGCCGCTACATTCGCCACGCAGGATCGCTTCGACGACAGCGCCGGCGCGCTCGCCGGGCCGCGCCTCGCGATCGTGCTTCAGGCGGTCTTCGCGAATGCAGCAGGCGAGCGTCGCCAGGCCCTCGTCGGCGACGACCATGCCGCCGTAGCCGCCGCGAAACGAGAGCACGGGCAGCAGGTCCTGCGGGATCGACGTGGAACGGAAGTTGGCCTTGAAGGCAAAGAGATCGCTGGACCGCCGTGCTCGCCGCAGGACCGCGCGTTGCGAAGACAGCGGTTCCCACGAGCCGTGCGCTGCGACGATGAGGCCTGCTTCCAGCTCGCAGGCGTCGCCAGGCGCGCCCGCAGTCCGCAAGCGCAAACGAAAGCGCCCTGCACTGCCTTCGATCGCCTGCAGCGCCCAGGGCTGAAAGAGCGTCGCGCCGGCGGCCTCGGCCTGCGCGGCGAGCAGGGCATCGAGATGCTCGCGGCCGAGCGCGCGGCCGTAGCGATGCGCGGGCGCCTCGGCCGGCGGCAACGATGCGACGATCGTCTCGCGCCCGCGCATCAGCGCGACGCGACGCAGCTCGGCGCCGGCCAGGCGAGAGAACGCTTCGCCGATGCCGAGCGCGGCGAGCAGCGGCAGGTTGCTCGCGGCGATGCACTCGCCGCAGACCTTGCGCCGCGGGAAGCGCTGCCGCTCGACGAGGGCGACCGACCAGCCGGCGCGCGCCAGGAGGATGGCCGTGCTCGCCCCGGCCGGCCCGGCGCCGACGACGACGGCATCGAAACGCGTGCTCATCGCTCTGCGCCCTTTCGCGAAGCGCAGAAACAATGCGTGAAGAGCCCGTCGTCGTATTCGTCGAGCTCCCATGCGCTCGCCGCGCCCGGCCAGGCGCCACTCAGCTCGCGACCGACGAAGCCGGCGCGAACGCTCAGCACCGCGTCTTCGCGCGTTACCGCGTTGGCGCCGAGGAAGGCGACGAGATGGCTTGCCACGAGCGCGAAGCGGCTGCGCCTCGGCTCGCAGGCGACGAGCGCATCGGCGCGGCGCTCGCAGCCGCCGAGCAGGCGCGCCAACGCGCTGCCTTCGAAGTGATGCAGGAAGAGATTGGCAACGACGACGTCCCATCGTGCCGCCGTGGCCGCTTCATCGGCCCAGACCAGCACGTCGGTCACGAGCGTCTCGGCGCGCCAGCCGGCCTCGGCGTAAGCGGCGATCGTCTCGGCGCCGACCAGCGGCTGCCGGTCGAGCAGGGTCAGCTGCGCACCGTTGAAAGCGGCAGCGCCGCGACGCGCGACGTCGAGCATCAACAAGGCGTCGCCGCAGCCGATCTCGAGGATTCGCAGCGGCGCGCGCCGATCCTCGTGAACGACGCGGCCGAGCCCACGCGCAAGGATCGCCCGCGCGCTCATGACGCGGTTGACGCGGCGCAGATCGCGGCGCGAGCGACGCGCGGCAGGGTCCTCGGGTGCGAGATGGTCGAGCGTCTCGGGCCCGAGGATGCGTGGCAGCGATGCAGGCATCGGAATGTCGCCGGCCGGCGTCGCTCACTCGACGCGCAGCAGGGCGCCGTGGCAGCTGAACCCGGCGCCGAACGACGAGAGCCACCACCAGCCGCCGGGCGCCTCGTCGTCGAGCGCGGCCTCGAGCACGAAGTAGACGAACGCGCTCGAGAGGTTGCCGTACTCGCGCAGCATCGCCGCGCTGTAGCGAAACGCCTCGCCATCAAGCTCGAAGCGCCGCTCGAGCGCGAGCAGCACGTCGCGCCCGCCGGCATGCATGATCCAGGCGGCGATGTCGCCGCTGTTCAGGCGGGCGCGATCGAGCACGGTCTCGAGCACGCGATGCGCGTACTCGGCCGCGAGCGTCGGCACCTCGCGCGTGAGGATGTTGCGCAGCATGCCCTGGCGCTGCTCGAACATCAGGGCCTTGCGCTGCGCCGGCTCGATCAGCGAGCCGCCGTCCTTCCACTCGATGCGCCGGCCTCCATCGCGCGGTGTGCCCGAGAGCACCACCGCGCCGGCGCCGTCGCCGAACAGGCAGGCGCTGATCAGCACGCCCGGGTCGTTGTCGAGGTACATCGCGGCGCTGCTCACCTCGACGCAGACCGAGAGCACGTGTTCGACCGCGCCCGAGGCGAGCAGCGAGCGCCCGAGCTGCAGGTTGGGCAGCGCCGCCGCACAGCCCTGGCCGACGAGATCGTAGGCCTGCACGTCGCCGCGCAGGCCCAGCCGCTCGACCACGTAGCCCGAAAGACCCGGGCAGAGATAGCCGGTGCAGGTGCTGACGACAACGGCGCCGATCTCCGTCGCATCGAGCCCGGCCGATTCGAGGGCGCGCGTGGCTGCCTCGGCGGCGAGCGCCGGCGCATGGACGAGGAAGCGCCGATCGAGCGTATCGGGGTCGATCGCGAATACCTCGTCGAGCGAAGCGAGCGCGAGACGGCGTGCCTCGATGCCGTTGTCGCGCTGCAGAACCGTGCGGGCGATGAGGTGCGAGCGGGTGTCGAGCTTCGCGTACCAGTCGGAGCGCTGGAAGGCTTCCAGGCATTCGGCTTTGGTGTAACGCGATGGGGGCGTGGCGGTCCCGAGGCCGCGGAAGTACATCGTTGCAGTCAGCTCGGGTAAGAGTGGATCGCAGTATCGCGGGAAACCGAAGAACCGATATGCAGCCGGGAATTATAACTAGGCCTTTGCCGCCTCGACCGACGCGTCGTCCCCGGCCAGCCAGGTGCGGCCGCGTGCGTAGAGGCCTTCGACCTCGGGGCCCTGCAGCTGAGGCATATCTCGTTTGACCGTGTAGCCGATCTGCGTCTGGATGTATGCCAGGTGTCGGTAGCCGGCAGGAAACTTCGCCAGAATCGCCTGATCGAGTTCGAGAGTGGCCGCCGGATCGACAGCGTCGACCCGATCCTTCTCGTAGATGGGTTGGCGAAGCACCATGCCCCATCGATCGTTGCGTTTCTCGAGAAAGTCGTAGAACCGGCCTGTGCACACCACGTCGCACAGTACCTTGCCGCGGTCACCCAGCACCTCGCCGCGTTGCGAAATCGTCATCTTCGTTTGCGCGATCGCGCGTGCGCCGCGCAGCTCGACGGAGCTGCCGCCCAGAAAATGAAGAATGCTCACGCCGCGGGCCCAGCCCTCCCGGGTGACGCGGATGAACTCTTCCGCGGGGCCCTGGAACCAGGTGGCCATCATCACGCCGTCGTCGTGCCAGACGGTACGAAAGCGCTCCCAGTCGCCGGCATCACGCCAGATGGCCCAGTTCTCGATCAGCTCGCGAATCGCCAGCCGGTCCATCAGGTCGTCGTGCATCTCGGTCTCCTCTGCAGCCGCAACGCGAAACGATAGTGCACTCGCGCGGCATGCAGTGAGCACCATGCAAGCCGTGGTTGGGGAGGGACCCAACGGGCCGCCCGAAGCAAAGCGGAATCTCCGACGTTGGGAGCATGCGCCGCGAACGGATCGAGAAGGCGATCGTGACGCTTGAAATCGAAGACGGCCACGCAAAACGCTCCTGGGTCCAACGGCAGGACGGCGATGTGGCCACCGCCGCCGCGGTATTCGACGCGGGTGAGCACCTTCTCGCTTCCACCGCGGCCGATGGATAGCAGCGCATTGGAGCGGAAATCGACAATCCCGCTGCCGAACATCGAGTCGCACACACTCTGCAGCGTGCCCGAGGCCATTCGAGCGACATCGGCGCCAAAAAGGCTGCCGATATTCCCCAACGGGGAATCCTTCGAGCTCAACTCGTCGCCCGCCTCCTGCACGATACGCGGGGCTGATTTGTCCAGCGACGAATTCCGCTCAGTGTTTCCTGTTTGACGTCAGTGCGCACAGCCACTGCGGGTTGCTGCCGGCAGCCGGGATGATGACGGTGATCGGGTCCAAAGGGCGCGCCGTGCGCACCGCGCGCCCTACGGAGCTTATCGGCAAGGGCCGCACGCGCTTGATCGCGCCGCGGCAGCCCTATCGCAGTTGCTGCCTCGCGTTCTCGAACATCCGCATCCACGGACTCCGCTCGCTCCGCTCCCCCGACGTCCAGCTCATCTGCACATTCCGGAACACCCGCTCCGGGTGCGGCATCAACGCGGTGTAGCGGCCGTCGGCGGTGGTCACGGCGGTCAGGCCGCCGGGGCTGCCGTTGGGATTGGCCGGGTACGCCTCGGTGGGCATGTCGTGGTGGTCGACGAAGCGCAGCGCCGCGTGCACCGTGGCCGAATCGCCGCGCTGCGAAAAGTCGGCATAGCCCTCGCCGTGCGCCACCGCGATCGGCATGCGGCTGCCGGCTAGGCCGCTGAAGAAGATCGAGGCTGTGGGCAGCACCTCGACGAGGCTGAGGCGCGCCTCGAACTGCTCGCTCTTGTTGCGCGTGAAGCGCGGCCATGCCTCGGCGCCAGGGATGATGCCGGCCAGCGCTGCCAGCATCTGGCAGCCGTTGCAGATGCCGAGCGCAAAGACGTCGGGCCGCGCGAAGAAACTCGCGAACTGGTCGGCGAGCAGCAAATTGAAAAGGATCGAGCGGGCCCAGCCTTCGCCCGCGCCCAGCGTGTCGCCGTAGCTGAAGCCGCCGCAGGCGACGAAGCCCTGGAAGGCGTCGAGCCGGGCACGGCCGGCCTGCAGGTCGGTCATGTGCACGTCATAGGTGTCAAAGCCGGCCTGGTCCATCGCGTAACTCAGCTCGACGTGGCTGTTGACGCCCTGCTCGCGCAGCACGGCGACTTTCGGCCGCGTGCCGACGAGCGCCGGGACGCGCGTTTCCTGCGCCAGCGAGCCGGTGACTTGCACGTGCAGGCCCGGGTCGTCGGCGCGCCCGGCCGCCTCGTGCTCGGCATCGGCGCAGGCCGGGTTGTCGCGCAGCCGTGCAACGCGCCAGCTCACTTCGTCCCACGTCTGGTGCAGCTCGCGCAGCGGCGCGCTGAACACCGCCTTCGCGTCACGCCACACCTCGACGATGCCGCGCACGTTGGTCTTGCCGATCACGTGGCTGTGCTTGCTGAGGCCGCAGGCGCGCAGGGTCTGCATCGCCTCGTCGCGGCGCGCGCTGGGCACCTGGATGACGGCGCCGAGCTCCTCGTTGAAGAGCGCGCGCAGCGTCAGCTCCTCGCGCCGCGCGCTCACCTGCGTGGCCCAGTTCTTCGCATCGCCGTGTTCGGCGCGGCTGTCGGCGATGCCGTCGCTCTCCGTCACGAGCAGGTCGACGTTGAGACTCACGCCCAGGTGGCCGGCGAACGCCATCTCGCACACCATGGCCCAGAGGCCGCCATCGCTGCGGTCGTGGTACGCGAGTACGAGGCCACGGCCGCGCAGCTCGGTGATGGCGTTCACGAGCGCGATCAGTCGGGTGGGCGCGTCGAGATCGGGCGGCTCGTCGCCGAGCTGCGCCGAGACCTGCGCGAGCATCGAGCCGCCCATGCGCTTCCTGCCGTCGCCGAGGTCGACGAGCACGAGCGTCGTGTCGCCGGGCTGCAGCTGCGGCGTCAGCGCCGGGCGTGTGTCGGCCAGCGTCGCGAAGGCGGTGACGACGAGGCTCACCGGCGCCGTCACCGTCTTCGCCGCGCCGCCCTCCGACCAGCGTGTACGCATCGAGAGGCTGTCCTTGCCGACCGGGATGCCGATGCCGAGGGCCGGCGCCAGCTCGAGGCCGACGGCGCGCACCGAGTCGTAGAGCGCGGCGTCTTCGCCGGGCTCGCCGCAGGCCGCCATCCAGTTGCAGCTAAGCTTGACGCGCGACAGCTCGATCGGCGCGGCGAGCAAATTCGTGATCGCCTCGCCGATGGCCATGCGCGCCGCAGCAGGCGCATCGAGCAGCGCGATGGGGGCGCGCTCGCCGATCGCCATGGCCTCGCCGCGAAAGCCGGCGTAGTCGGCAAGCGTGATCGCGCAATCGGCCACCGGCACCTGCCACGGCCCGACCATCGGATCGCGGCTCGACAAGCCGCCGACCGTGCGGTCGCCGATCGTGATGAGGAACCGCTTGCTGGCGACGGTCGGATGGCGCAGCACGTCGAAGGCTGCGGTGGCGAGCGAGACGTCGGAGAGATCGAGCGGCTCGGCGTGCGGCGCGATGCGGGTGACATCACGATGCATCTTCGGCGGCTTGCCGAGGAGCACGTCCATCGGCATGTCGATGTCCATGCCGGCTCCGCTTTCACCTTTCGCCGACAGGACAAGCCCGCGCGCCTCCGTCGCCTCGCCGACGACCGCGAACGGGCAGCGCTCGCGGTCGCAGATCGCACGAAAGATCGGCAATGCATTGGCGTCGAGCGCGATCGCATAGCGCTCCTGGCTCTCGTTGCACCAGATCTCCTTCGGCGCAAGGCCGCTCTCCTCGACCGGGATCGCGTTGCGATCGAAGCGGCCGCCGCGATGCGCGCCATCGACAAGCTCCGGAAACGCATTCGAGAGGCCGCCGGCACCGACGTCGTGGATCGCCAGGATCGGGTTGCTTGCGCCAAGCGCGAAGCAGTGGTTGATGACCTCCTGCGCGCGCCGCTGGATCTCCGGGTTGCCGCGCTGGACCGAATCGAAGTCGAGCTCGACGGCATTGGCGCCCGCCGCCAGCGAGCTCGCCGCGCCGCCGCCCATGCCGATGCGCATGCCCGGGCCGCCGAGCTGCACGAGCAGCGTGCCGGGCGCGAACTCGATCTTCTTCGTCTGCGTCGCGGCGATCGAGCCGAGGCCGCCGGCGATCATGATCGGCTTGTGATAGCCGCGGCGCCGGCCGCCCACGGTCTGTTCGAAGACGCGGAAGTAGCCGGCGAGGTTCGGCCGGCCGAATTCGTTGTTGAACGCGGCGCCGCCGAGCGGCCCTTCGATCATGATCTGCAGGGCGCTCGCGATGTGGCCGGGTTTGCCGTACGGCTCGCGCTCCCAGGGCTCGCTGGTGCCGGGCAGGTGCAGGTTGGAGACCGAGAATCCGGTCAGGCCGGCCTTCGGCTTCGAGCCGCGGCCGGTCGCGCCTTCGTCGCGGATCTCGCCGCCCGCGCCAGTGGATGCGCCCGGAAAAGGCGAAATCGCCGTCGGATGGTTGTGCGTCTCGACCTTCATGAGCACGTGCACGAGCTCTTCGCGACCGGCGTAGCGCGGCGCGTTCGTGCTGCCCTCGGGCTGCCAGCGCTCGATCATGCCGCCTTCCATCACCGAGGCGTTGTCGCTGTAGGCAACGATCGTGTGCTGCGGCGAGGCGGCCTCGCTGGCGCGGATCATCTGGAACATCGAACGTTCCTGCAGGGTGCCGTCGATCGTGAAGCGGGCGTTGAAGATCTTGTGCCGGCAATGCTCGCTGTTGGCCTGCGCGAACATCGTGAGCTCGACGTCGGTCGGCGCTCGGCCGAGTTCGCGGAAGGCGGCGTGCAGGTATGCGAGCTCGTCGTCGGAGAGGGCCAGGCCGAATTTCCGGTTCGCCCTCTTCAGCGCCTGGCCGTCGTCGTCGATATCGACGGCAACCATCGGCTCGGCCGCCTTCTCGTCGAAGAGACGCGCGATCTCGCTGCGACCCGCGAGCACGCTTTCGGTCATGCGGTCGTGCAGCAGCGCGGCGATGGCCGACTGCTCACTGGCATCGAGCGGTTTCGCATTTCCGATCAGGCCGCGCCGCAGGCCGATCTCGAACTCGGTGACGCGCTCGACGCGATGCACCGGCAAGCCGCAGTTGCGGGCGATGTCGGTGGCTTTCGAAGCCCAGGGCGAGATCGTGCCGAGCCGCGGTGCGACGACCAGCGTCGCGTCGGCGCCGCGCGATTCGAAGGGGTCGCCGTAGCGCAGCAGCGCCTCGACTCGCTCGCGCTCGCTGCCCGTGAGCGGTGCATCGCTGCAGACGACGTGCAGGTAGCGGGCGCGGACCGATTCGACTTTCGCGACCGCGGCGCGAAGCTTGCCGAGCAGCGCGAGAGCGCGAAATTCCGAGAGCGCGTTGCCGCCCTCGACCTGGTGCAGGAGCTTCTGGCTGGCCATCGAGCGGGGCCTGAAGCCCCCGTGAAAACCCGCGATTCTAGGGCCCCGATGCGATAATTCGGCCATGACGATCACGATCAAGAGCGCCGCCGACGTCGAAGGCATGCGCGTCGCCGGGCGGCTCGCTGCCGAGGTGCTGGACATCCTCACGCCGCACGTCAAGGCCGGCGTCTCGACCGAAGCGCTCGACAAGATCGCGCACGATCACATCGTCGACGTGCAGGGCGCGATCCCGGCGCCGCTCAACTACGCGCCGCCCGGCTACACGCCCTACCCGAAGTCGATCTGCACCTCGATCAACCATCAGGTCTGCCACGGCATTCCGAACGATCGGCCGCTGAAGAATGGCGACATCGTCAACATCGACATCACCGTCATCAAGGACGGCTGGCACGGCGACACCAGCCGCATGTTCATCGTCGGCGAAGGCTCTATCGCGGCGAAACGCCTCGTGAACATCACCTACGAGGCGATGTGGAAAGGAATCATGAAGGTCAAGCCCGGCGCCCACCTGGGCGACATCGGCAGCGCCATCCAGACCTTCGCCGAGTCGAACGGCTTTTCGATCGTCCGCGAGTTCTGCGGCCACGGCATCGGCGTGCGCTTCCACGAGGAGCCGCAGGTGCTGCACTACGGCCGGCCGGGAACCCTGGAGGAACTGAGGCCGGGCATGATGTTCACGGTCGAGCCGATGATCAACGCCGGCAAGCGTGAGATCCGCGAGACCGGCGACGGCTGGACCATCGTGACGCGCGACCGCTCGCTTTCGGCCCAGTGGGAGCACACGGTGCTCGTCACCGACACGGGCTACGAGGTGATGACGCTGTCGGCCGGCTCGCCGCCGCCGCCGGCGTTCGTCACCGCCGCGTGACGACGCAGGGCGCCATGGCGCCGCCGGATCCGGCGGCGCTTGCGGCGAGCGGGCTTGCCGGGATCCGCGCCCGCCACCGTGACGGCAAGGCGGCGCTGCTCGCCCACTTCGCTGCCGCACGGCCGACGGCGCGCGCCGCCCTCGCGCTCATCCGCAGGCTCGCCGGCGAGGTCGACGGCACGCTGCTCGCGCTCTGGCAGCACGCCGGCATGCCGGCCGGCGCGGCGCTCGTCGCCGTCGGCGGCTATGGGCGCGGCGAGCTGTTCCCGCACTCCGACGTCGACGTGCTGGTGCTCCTTCCCGAAGACGACACCGAAGGTCTCGAGCGCCGCCGCCACACGACCGAGCGCTTCATCACCGACTGCTGGGACGCCGGGCTCGAGATCGGGTCGAGCGTGCGCACCGTCGCCGAGTGCGTGGCGCTGGCGCAGTCCGACGTGACGGTGCAGACGGCGCTGCTCGAGTCGCGCTTGCTCGGCGGCGAGCGCAAGATCTTCTCGGCCTTCCAGAAAGCCGCCGCGGCGGCGATGGATGCCAAGGTGTTCCTGCGCGCCAAGACGCTCGAGATGTGGCAGCGGCACCAGAAGTACGAGAACACGCCCTATTCCCTCGAGCCGAACTGCAAGGAGAGCCCGGGCGGCCTGCGCGATCTGCAGACCCTGATCTGGGTGGCCCGAGCCGCCGGCCTCGGCCGCACCTGGCAGCAGCTCGCCGCGCATGGCCTCATCACGCCCTTCGAGGTGCGCCAGCTGCAGCGAAACGAAGGCGTGCTGAGGCTGATCCGCGCCCGCCTGCACGCGATCGCCGGGCGGCGTGAGGACCGGCTCGTCTTCGATCTGCAGACCGCCGTCGCTGAGAGCTTCGGCTACCGCTCCACCGACGGCCAGCGCGCCTCGGAGCGGCTGATGCGCCGCTACTACTGGGCGGCCAAGGCAGTGACGCAGCTCAACCAGATCCTGATGCTCAACATCGAGGAGCGCATCAACGGCCTGCAGGACGCGCCGATGCGGCCGATCGACGCGAAATTCCTCGAGCGCAGCGGCATGCTCGAAGTCGTGAGCGACGATCTATACGAGCGCGATCCGCACACCATCCTCGAAACCTTTCTCGTCTATCAGCAGACGGTGGGGCCCAAGGGCCTGTCGGCGCGGACGCTGCGCGCGCTCTACAACGCGCGCCATCTCATGGACGCGAAGTTCCGCGGCGACCCGGCGAACCACGCGACCTTCATGAAAATCCTGCGCGCCACCGGAGGGCAGACGCACGCCTTTAGGCTGATGAACGAGACCAGCGTGCTCGGGCGCTATCTCTGGGTCTTTCGCCGCATCGTCGGCCAGATGCAGCACGACCTATTCCACGTCTACACGGTGGACCAGCACATCCTCATGGTGCTGCGCAATGTGCGGCGCTTCCTGATCCCCGAGCACGCGCACGAATACCCGTTCTGCTCGCAGCTCGCCGCGACATTCGACCGCCCCTGGGTGCTCTACATCGCCGCCCTCTTCCACGACGTCGCCAAGGGCCGCGGCGGCGACCACTCGGTGCTCGGCGAGCGCGAGGCACGGCGCTTCTGTCGCGATCACGGCGTCGAAGGCGAAGACGCGAGGCTGATCGGATTCCTCGTCGCGCAGCACCTGACGATGTCGCGCATTGCGCAGAAGGAAGACCTCTCCGACCCGGACGTCATCGCCGAATTCGCAAAGACGATCGTCGACGAGCGCCACCTCACCGCGCTCTACCTGCTGACGGTCGCCGACATCCGTGGCACCAGCCCCAAGGTGTGGAACGCGTGGAAGGGCAAGCTCCTCGAGGATCTCTATCGCCTCACCCTGCGCGCCCTCGGCGGCGCGCGGCCGAACCTCGACGCCGAGATCGAGGCGACCAAGCTCGAGGCGCGCCTGCTGCTCAACCTCGCATCGCTCCCCGGGACGATCGAGACGCCGCTCTGGCGAACCCTCGAGCTCAGTTATTTCGCGCGTCACGACGCGGGCGAGATCGCCTGGCACACGCGCTCGCTGATCGATCTCGTCGATTCGCCGAAGCCCGTCGTCCGGGCGCGCCTCAGCCCGCTGGGCGAAGGCCTACAGGTTCTCGTCTACGCGCCCGACCGGCAGGACCTGTTCGCCCGCATCTGCGGCTATTTCGACGGCGCCGGCTTCAACATCCTCGACGCTAAGGTGCACACCACGGCCACCGGCTACGCGCTGGACACCTTTCTCGTCATCAGCCCGCACCTCGAGCAGCACTATCGCGACCTGATCGCCTACGTCGAGACGCAGCTCTCGCTCGCCCTGCAAGCGACCGGGCCGCTGCCCGAGCCAAGCCGCGGCCGCATCTCGCGCCGCGTCAGATCCTTCCCGGTGACGCCGCGCGTCACGCTGCGCCCCGACGAACGGGCCCAGCGCTGGCTGCTCGGCGTCTCGGCGAGCGACCGCTCGGGCCTGCTCTACGCGATCTCGCGGGTGCTGGCGCACCACAACATCAACCTGCAGCTGGCCAAGATCACGACGCTCGGCGAACGCGTCGAAGACACTTTCCTTATCGACGGCTCGGAGCTGCAGCAGAACAAGCTGCAGCTGCAGATCGAGACCGAGATGCTCGACGCGATTTCGGCCTGAGGATGCCCGTCGTTTCCGCCGAAGCGGCCGAAGCGCTGAAGCGGCTCGACGCTTTCAGCGCCGTCATCGACGTCCGCTCGGAGAGCGAGTACGCGCAGGACCGCGTTCCCGGCGCCGTCAACTGGCCTTCGCTCAACGATGCCGAGCGGGCGCTCGTCGGCACAGAGTACAAGCAGGTCTCGCCCTTCGCGGCGAGAAAGCGCGGCGCCGCGATCGTGGCGCGCAACGTCGCCATGCATATCGAACGCCACGTGCTCGATCTGCCGAAGGACTGGTCGCCGCTCGTCTACTGCTGGCGCGGCGGCCAGCGCAGCGGCGCCCTGGCGACGGTGCTCGGCCAGATCGGCTTTCGCGTTCATCTGCTCGAAGGCGGCTATCGCGAATATCGCCGGGCGGTTGTTGTCGCGCTCGAAGCCCTGCCCGAACGCTTCGATCTGCGCGTCGTCTGCGGGCTGACGGGCTCGGGCAAGAGCCGATTGCTGCAGGTGCTGCGGGACCAGGGCGCGCAGGTGCTCGACCTCGAGGCACTTGCCAACCACCGCGGCTCGGTCCTTGGCCTCGTGCCGGGCAGCCCGCAGCCCTCGCAAAAGGCGTTCGACTCGCGACTCTGGGACAGCCTGCGGCGCTTCGATGCCGGGCAACCGGTCTATGTCGAGAGCGAAAGCAGGAAGGTCGGCGACCTGCGCGTCGCCGAAGCGCTCGTCGAGCGCATGCACGCCGCGACCTGCCTCTGGCTGGAGCTGCCGCTCGACCAGCGTGTCGCGCTGCTAATGCAGGACTACGATTTCTTCGTCAAGGACACGAACGCGTTTTGCGAACGGCTCGACGCGCTGCGGGTTCTGCGCGGCAACGATCTGGTGAACGGCTGGCAGGAGAGCGCCCGTGAAGGACGCACGAGCGACGTCGTTCGCGACCTGCTCGTCGCGCACTACGACCCGATCTATCTGCAATCAATGAGACGCAATTTTGCGCAGGTCGCAACGCCGCTCGTTCGCCTCGAATGGGACGGCAGCGGTGCCAGCCTCGACGCCGCGGCTCGTCTTGCCCTTTCCGATCGACGCTGAGCCGCGCTGCGACCGGCACCTTCAGCCCATGTGCAGGCCGCCGTTGACGGAAAAATCGGCGCCGGTTGCAAATCCCGATTCGTCAGATGCCACCCACGACACCATCGAGGCGATGTCCTGCGGCGTTCCGAGGCGCTTGACCGGGATGCCGGCGACGATCTTGTCGAGCACGTCCTGGCGGATCTTCTTCACCATTTCGGTGGCGATGTAGCCCGGACTGATGGTGTTGACGGTGACGCCCTTGTTCGCGACTTCCTGGGCCAGCGCCATCGTGAAGCCGTGCATGCCGGCCTTAGCGGCCGAGTAGTTGGTCTGCCCGAACTGGCCCTTCTCGCCGTTCACGGAAGAGATGTTGATGATGCGGCCCCAGCCGCGCTCGACCATGTCGTCGATGACCTGCTTGGTGACGTTGAAGAGGCTGGTCAGGTTGGTCTCGATGACGGCATCCCAGTCGGCGCGTGTCATCTTGCGGAACATGCTGTCGCGCGTGATGCCGGCATTGTTGACGAGCACGTCGACCGGGCCGTGCTCGGCCTTCACCTTGGCAAATGCGGCGACCGTCGAGTCCCAGTCGCCGACGTTGCCGACCGAGGCGTGGAACGTGAACCCGAGCGCGGCCTGCTCGCCGAGCCACTTCGCGTGATCCCGGCTCGGCCCGCAACCGGCGATGACGTTGAAGCCATCGCGATGCAGGCGCTGGCAGAGCGACGTGCCGATGCCGCCCATGCCGCCCGTGACGTAAGCCGTCTTCATAGTTCCACGCACATTGCAACACCCATGCCACCGCCGACGCAGAGCGACGCGATGCCCTTCTTGGCGTTGCGCTTGGCCATCTCGTGCAGCAGGGTGACGAGGATGCGGCAGCCGGACGCACCGATCGGGTGACCGATCGCGATGGCGCCGCCGTTGACGTTGACCTTGCTCGTGTCCCAGCCCATCTCGTTGTTGACGGCGCAGGCCTGCGCCGCGAACGCCTCGTTGATCTCGAGCAGGTCGAGATCCTGCGCCTTCCAGCCCGCCCGCTGCAGCGCTTTCTGCGACGCCGGCACCGGCCCCATGCCCATGTAGGCCGGGTCGAGCGCGACGGTCGCGTAGCTCGCGATGCGCGCGAGCGGCGTCAGGCCGAGCCGCTCGGCGCGCTTGGCGGTCATGACGACGACCGCCGCAGCGCCGTCGTTGATGCCCGAGGCGTTGCCGGCCGTCACGGTGCCGGCCTTGTCGAACGCGGGCTTCAGGCCGGCGAGCACTTCGGCGCTCGTCTTCTTGTTGATGAACTCGTCGGCGGCGAAGACGATCGGATCGCCCTTCTTCTGCGCGATCGAGAACGGCACGATCTCGTCCTTGAAGCGGCCGCCTTCCTGCGCCGCTGCCGCCTTCTGCTGCGAGGCCAGGGCCAGGGCGTCCTGCTTCTCGCGGCTCACCTCGTACTTCTTGGCGACGTTTTCCGCCGTGATGCCCATGTGGTACCTGTTGTAGACGTCGAAAAGGCCGTCGACGATCATCGAATCGACGAGCTTCCAGTCGCCCATGCGCTGGCCGTCACGCGAGCCGGGCAGCACGTGCGGCGCCAGGCTCATGTTCTCCTGGCCACCGGCGATGCCGATCTCGTAGTCGCCGTCGTGAATCGCCTGCGCCGCCAGCATCACCGCCTTCAGTCCCGAGCCGCAGACCGCGTTGATGGTGAGCGCGGGAACGCTTTGCGGCAGGCCGCTTTTCATGACCGACTGGCGCGACGGGTTCTGCCCGGAGCCGGCCGCAAGCACCTGGCCGAGGATGACTTCGCCGATCTGGTCGCCGGCGAGCTTCGCACGTTCGAGCAGGCTGACGATGACGGCGGCGCCGAGATCGGGCGCCGGCGTTTTGGCAAGGGCGCCGCCGAACTTGCCGACGGCAGTTCGGGCGGCGGCGACGATGACGATGTCGTTCATGGCAATCTCCTGACAATCAACGAAGGGGATTCAGGCGCAAGCGACGCTCACGCCTTCTCTTTGACGTAGCGGCCGGGCGCCGGCTCGATCGGCTTGTACTTGCGGTTGCCCGGCGTCTTCGGTGCGGCGATCTGCTTGCCGCCGAACGGGCGCAGCCAGCTCGACCAGTCGGTCCACCAGCTGCCCGGGTGCTCGTCGGCGTGGGCGAACCAAGCTTCGGCCGTCGCCGGCAATGCCGCGCCGCGCCCGATCCAGTGACTGCGCTTTTTCTTCAGCGGCGGATTGATGACGCCGGCGATATGCCCCGAGGCGCCGAGGACGAAGCGGCGCTTGCCCTTCAACACCTGCGTGCTGCGATACGCGCCCTGCCACGGCACGATGTGGTCTTCGCGCGAGCCGTAGATGTAGGTCGGCGCCGCGATCCTGCCGAGGTCGAGCTTTTCGCCGCAGACGGTCAGGCGGCGGGGCTCGATGAGCTTGTTCTCGAGATAGGTGTTGCGCAGGTACCAGCAGTACATCGGCCCGGGCAGGTTGGTGCCGTCGCTGTTCCAGTAGAGCAGATCGAAAGGCGGCGGCGTCTCGCCTTTCAGGTAGTTCGAGACGACGTAGTTCCAGACCAGATCGTTCGGGCGCAGGAAGCTGAACGTCGTCGCCAGTTCCTGACCTTTGAGGAGGCTGCCGCCGCCGAGGCTCTCGGTGCCGATCGTCATCTCGCGCATGCGCACCATCGCTTCGTCGATGAAGATGTCGAGCACGCCCGTATCTCGGAAATCGAGGAAGGTAGTGAGCAGCGTCAGGCTCGCCGCCGGCTGCTCGCCGCGTGCCGCGAGAACGGCGAGCGCTGTCGCCAGGATGGTGCCGCCGATGCAGAAGCCCAGCGTATTGATCTGCTCGCTGCCGGTGATCTCGCGCACCAGCCCGATGGCACGGATCGCGGCGTTTTCGATGTAGTCGTCCCAGGTACGCTGGGCGATGTCGTCCTTGGCGTTCTTCCAGCTGAGGACGAAGACGCGATGACCTTCGACGACGGTGTGGCGGATCAGCGAGTTCTCGGGCTGCAGATCGAGGATGTAGAACTTGTTGATGCAAGGCGGGACGAACAGGATCGGCCGCTCGTAGACCTTCGCCGTGAGCGGTTTGTATTCGACGAGCTGGAAAAGCTCGTTTTCGAAGACGACCGAGCCTTCGCTGGTCGCGACGTTGCGGCCGACTTCGAAGGCGCTTTCGTCGGTCTGCGAAAGATGCCCCTGCTGCACGTCGTTCCAGAGCTGGCGCAACCCCTGGCCGATGCTTTCGCCCTGCGTATCGACCGCCCTCTTCTGCACTTCCGGATTGAGCGCGAGAAAGTTGCTCGGCGACGCAGCGTCGATCCATTGCAGCACGGCAAAACGCACCCGCGCCTTCGTCTTCTCGTCGCCCTGGACTTCTTCGGCCAGCCGCAACAAGGTGCGCGAGTTGAGCAGATACATCTCGGCCGAGAACGAAGCCGCCGCGCTCGCCGCCCATTCGCTCGCGGCAAAACGGCGGTCGGCCAGTTTCGCGACCGGGCCGCCCCGGGGCTGAAGGACGCGGTTCCAGAGGCAAACGGCGTCGGCGAGGTACTCGCTCTGCAGCTTCGTCAGGGCGTCAGGGGGAACGGCGAGGCCGCTCAGGGCCTTCCATGCGTCGCCGAGGGCGACGGCCATCGTCTCGCCCGAGTCGGTGGCAGCGATTTCTCTGCTCGGTTCCATCGGCGGATTATCGCTAGCTTCAGCGGCTGGCACCGCCGCGAATCCAGATGGCCGCCGCCATGCGGCCGGTGACGCCATCGCGACGAAAGGAAAAGAAACGTGATGCGTCCTCGACCGTGCACCACGTGCCGCCTTCCATCCTAACGACGCCCGCAGCCCGGAGACGGGCGCGCGCCAGACCAGGCAGATCGGCAAGCCATTTGCCAGGACGAAAAAGCTTGAAAGCAGGGCTATCGCCCGGCAACGGGCCGCCGGTGAAGGCCTCGAGCACGTCGGCACCGACCTCGAAACGGCGCGGGCCGATGCATGCCCCAAGCCAGGCTTCGAGCTCGCCCGGCGCGCACGCTGCCGCCTCGCAGACGGCGGCCACCGCCGCTTCCAGAACGCCGGCGGTGAGGCCGCGCCAGCCGGCATGCGCGGCGCCGACCGCCCGGCCCTCGGGCGCCGCGAGGAGCACCGGCAGGCAATCGGCAACCAGCACCGTGCAGGCGATGCCGGGCTCGGTCGTGACGCTCGCGTCGGCCTCGCGCGTGGCGGCGAGCGAGCCTGCGTCGGCAGCGCCGACGCGGACGACGCGCCTGCCATGCACTTGGCGAAGAAACACCGGCGTCGCCTCGCAGGCGGCCGCGAAGCGGGCGCGATTGGCGGCGACGCGCTCGGCGGCGTCGCCGGCGGCAGCGCCGAGGTCCATCGACGCGTAGGGCGCATCGCTCGTGCCGCCCTCGCGCGTCGTCATCAGCGCGCCGACGGCAGGACTCGTCCACTGCGGAACGAGCCAGCTCGCAGGGCGGCTCACGTGGCGTCCGGGCAGGCCGAAGGCTGCGTCGTCGAAAAAGCCGGTTCGGCCATGCAGTTCCCGAAGATCCGCATCACCGTCGGCACGTGGTCGAGCCGGCAGTCCATGCGCTGGGCGTTGAAGATCTGCGGCACGAGCACGCAATCGGCGAGCCCGGGCGCGTCGCCGTGGCAAAAGCGCCCGGTCGATGCATTACCCGCGAGCTGGCGCTCGAGGACCTCGAGGCCCGACTCGACCCAGTGCCGGTACCAGCGGTTCTTGTCGTCTTCGGAAACCCCCATTTCCCTGACCAGGAAGCGCAGGACGCGAAGGTTGTCGATCGGATGGATCTCGCAGGCCACGTCGAGCGCCAGCGCCCGGACGCGGGCGCGGCCGATCGCGTCCTTCGGCAGCAGCGGCGGCTCGGGCTGCGTCTCCTCGAGGTACTCGATGATGGCGAGCGATTGCGTCAGCACGAGTTCGTCTTCGCCGGCGCCGACGACAAGCGCCGGCACGAGCTGCGACGGCGCGAGGGCGCCAAATGCCTCGCTCATCTGCTCGTTCCTGACGAGATGGACGGCCGCGTATTCGAACCCGATTCCCTTCAAGGCGAGCGCGATGCGGACGCGATACGACGCCGACGAGCGGAAGTAGCTGTAGAGCCGCATCGATCGAGGGTCAGCGCGCAACGATCTGCACCTGCAGGCTGCCGACGCCATCGACGTGCGCCTTCAGCGCGTCGCCGGCTTCGACGGCGGCGACGCCTTCCGGCGTGCCGCTGAAGATGAGGTCGCCGGGCGCCAGCTCCCACGCCGCCGAGAGGTGCTCGATGATCTCGGCGATGCTCCAGATGAGCTTGCCGATGGTGCTTTGCTGGCGCATCGTGCCGTTGACCTCGAGCGTGATCCGCGTCGCCGCGCCGATGTCGCATTCCGCGGCACGGCGGATCGGCCCGATCGGCGCCGAATGGTCGAAGCCCTTGCCGATGTCCCAGGGCCGGCCAAGCTTTTTCGCTTCGCCCTGCAGGTCGCGCCGCGTCATGTCGAGGCCGACCGCGTAACCCCACACGTGCTTCATCGCGTCGGCGGCCTTGATGTCGCGGCCGCCGCTGCCGATGGCGACGACGAGCTCGACCTCGTGATGCAGGCTTTTCGTCAGGCTCGGATACGGCATGCGCCCGATCTCGCCTTCGGCGACGCAGAGTACCGCGTCGGCGGGCTTCAGGAAGAAGAACGGCGGCTCGCGGCCGGTGAAGCCCATCTCGACCGCGTGCTCGACATAGTTGCGGCCGACGCAGTAGATGCGGTGCACGGGAAAGGTCTCGCCGGCGCTGCCGGCCACGGGGATGCTCGCGCCCGCAGGCGCAGGGAAGACATGGCTCATGGAAGGTCCGTTCGGGGCGCACCGCGACGCTCGGGCGCTTGCGGCACGATGATGCCACGCACGCCGCGCCACTACACTCGAGCGGATGTTCACGCCGCACAGCATCAAGCATTGCCGTGCCTGCGGCGCCGAGGTGCGCTACGAGACGCCGGCCGACGACAGCCGCGATCGCGCGACATGCACCGTCTGCGGCACGATCCACTACGAGAACCCGCTCAACGTCGTCGGCACGCTGCCGGTCTGGGAAGACCGGGTGCTGCTTTGCCGGCGCAACATCGAGCCACGGCGGGGCCTGTGGACCCTGCCCGCGGGCTTCATGGAGCTCGGCGAGAGCACCGCGGAAGGCGCCGTGCGTGAGACCGTGGAGGAAGCCGGCGCGCACATCGAGCTGCTCGGGCTCTACACCCTGCTCAACGTGGTTAGCGTCGGCCAGGTGCATCTTTTCTATCGGGCCCGGCTGCTCGACACCGATTTCGCGCCCGGGCCGGAGTCGATCGAGGCGCAACTCTTCGGTGAAGAGGATGTGCCATGGGGCGAGATCGCGTTCCGGACGACGAAGCGGACGCTCGAGCTCTTCTTCGCCGACCGACGCGCCGGTTCATTCGGGTTCCACGCCATCGACATCGCATAGCGCCGCGACAGCGGTGCCGACGCGCGAACCGACCCCCTGAATCAAACGATCGTTTCATCGTGGCTACAATCCGCCGCGATGAAGCGATCGCTCCCGCTCGACGGCTGCTGCCCGGTGGCCCAGTCGCTTACGGCCGCGCACGAGCAGGGCGAGCCGGCGCGCGAGCGGCTGCTGCTCGCCGGCCTGCGACTGTTCGCCGAGCAGGGCTTCGCGAAGACATCGATCCGCCAGATTGCGCTTGCCGCGGGCGCCAACGTCGCCGCCGTGAGCTACTACTTCGGCAACAAGGCTGGCCTGTATCGCGCCGTCTTCTGGGGCGGTGCCGCGCCGTCGCCCGGCAAGCCGCCCCAGCCGGGCGCCGCGAGGCCTTCGCTCGACGGCTTGTTCGAGCACATCCTGGCGCCGCTACGCAGCGGCACGCAGGCGCGGCTCTGGATCAAGCTGCATCGCCGCGAAATGATCGAGCCGGCCGGCCTGTGGCGCGAGAAGGTCGACCGCGGCATGCAGCCGATGCACACGGCGCTGGTCGCCCTGCTGTGCAAGCGCCTCGGCGTCGATCGGTCCGACGACGAAGTGCTCGCGCTCGCGACCTTGATCATCGGGCCGGCGGTGCATCTGCTCGTCAACTGCGAGGTGATCGATGCGCTCGCCCCGCAGCTGCTCGACGGACCGCGTGCCATCGACATGTGGCAGGAGCGGCTCCTGCGCAGCGCCGAGACGCTGATCGAGGCCGAACGGAAAAGGCGCCGCAGAAAAGGCGCTGCGCAGCCTGGCGCCGAGCCGGCACAGGTGTTGCGTCGAAGCCGCCGACCCGCGCCGACATCGAATCGACATCCACGGAGCAAGGCATGATGGAAATCCGCAAGTTCATCGCGCCGCGAAGCGCATGCCTCGCCGCAGTCGTCGCGCTGGCGCTGGCCGGCTGCGCCGTCGGCCCCGATTTCAAGACGCCGGCGGCGCCGCAAGTCGCGGACGAATCGCACCCGTACACGCCGGCAACCGTCCCCGCACAGACGGCGAGCGCGCCGGGAACCGGCGGCGCGCCGCAACGCCTTGCCATGGGCCGGGACATCCCAGCCTTGTGGTGGCAGCTGTTCCGCTCCGAGCCGCTCGATCAGCTGATCCGCTCGGCGCTGACGCAGAGCCCGACGCTCGCGTCGGCGCAGGCAGCGCTGCGCCAGGCCCGGGAAACTTACGAGGCCGACGCCGGACGCAAGCTCGTGCCCGGCGTCACGGGCCAGGTCGGCGCGACTCGCGAACGCCTGCCGCCCGCCGAGGGCGGCATTCCCGGCGCCAATGTCTTCACCGTCTATGGCGCATCGGTCAACGTCTCCTACACGATCGATGCCTTCGGCGCGACACGGCGTGAGCTCGAGGGCCTGCAGGCCGCGGTCGACTATCAGCGCTATCAAGTCGAGGCGGCCTACCTCAGCCTGACAACCAACCTCGTCACGACCGCCATCCAGGAGGCATCGCTGCGGGCGCAGCTGCAAGCCACGCGCGACGTGGTCGAGGCCGAGGCGCAATCGCTCGCGCTGGTGCAAAAGCAGGCGCAGCTCGGCGCCGTTGCGCGCTCTACCGTGCTGGCGCAGCAGGCCCTGCTCGCGCAATCGCGGGCGACGCTGCCGGGCCTCGAGAAGTCGCTCGCCCAGACCCGGCATCAGCTCGCCGTCTACGCAGGCCGCTTGCCCGGCGACGCCGGACTGCCCGAGTTCGGGCTCGAGTCGTTGCAGCTTCCCCAGGACCTGCCGGTCACCCTACCCTCGGCCCTGGTGCGCCAGCGCCCCGACATCCGCGCCAGCGAAGCGCTGCTGCACGAAGCGAGCGCGCAGGTCGGCGTGGCGACGGCGAACCTGTATCCGCAGATCACCCTGAGCGGCAGTGCCGGCTCAGACGCCCTGAGGATCGACAAGCTCTTCACAGGCAGCAGCGCAGCCTGGAGCGCCGGAGCCGGCCTGCTGCAGCCGATCTTCAACGGCGGTGCGCTGCAGGCGAACAAGCGCGCTGCCGTGGCCGCATTCGACACGGCGAACGCTCAATACCGGCAAACCGTCCTCAACGCCTTTCTCAACGTCGCCAATACGCTGCGCGCGCTCGATCGCGATGCCGAGGCGCTGCGCGCGCAGGCCGAGGCCGAAGCGCTGGCCGGCGAATCGCTCGATCTGGTGACGCGGCAATACCGGCTCGGCGCGGTGAGCTATCTCTCGCTGCTCGACGCGCAGCGCACTTACCAGCAGACGCGCGTCGCCCTGGTGCAGGCGCAGGCGGCGCGCTATGCCGACAGCGCCGCGCTCTTCCAAGCGCTGGGCGGCGGTTGGTGGAATCGGACCGAGCTGGCCGACATCTCGACGCCGGCAGGCGCTGCCGGCAGCGAATCGAAACGATAAGACGCCGCGGCTCACTTACGGCCGCAACGACCCGGGAGAGGTGGATCGTGAAGAAAACGACAAAGCGGATGCTCATCATGCTGGGAGGCGTGCTGCTGCTGACCGCGGTTCTGGCCCTCGGCTTTTACCTGCACATCCGAAAGCTCATCGCCTCGTCGCCGAAGCCCGGGCCGCAGACCGTCACGGCGACAAACGTCGAAGCGCTGGAATGGCAGCCCCAGCTCGCCGCCGTCGGCTCGATCACGGCCGTTCGCGGCGTCGACGTCACCACGGAAATCGCCGGCCTCGTGCGCAGCGTCGAATTCAAGTCGGGGCAGGAAGTCAAGGCCGGCACGTTGCTCGTGCAGCTCAACGCCGATTCCGACATCGCCCAGCTGCATTCGCTGCAGGCCGCGGCCGAGCTCTCGGCGAGCGTGCTGGAGCGCGACAAGGCGCAGCTCGCAGTGCAGGCCATCAGCCAGGCCCAGGTCGACGCCGACGCGGCCGATCTCAAGGGCAAGCGCGCGCTCGTCGCGCAGCAGGAAGCGACGATCGCCAAGAAGACCATCCGTGCGCCGTTCGGCGGCAAGCTCGGCATCACGGCCGTCAACCCCGGCCAGTACCTGAACCCGGGTGACAAGATCGTCACCTTGCAGACGATCGATCCGATCTACGTCGACTTCTACCTGCCGCAGAGCCAGCTCGGCAGCCTCTCGATGGGACAGGTCGTCAACGTCGTGACCGACGGTTTTCCCGGCACGACGTTCCCCGGCCGGATCACGGCCATCAGCCCGAAGGTCGACCCGACGACACGCAATGTGCAGATCGAAGCGACGCTGCCGAATGCGAAGCGCCAGCTGCTGCCCGGCATGTTCGCCAACGCCAACGTCGACGTCGGCGAGAAGAAGCGCTATCTCACCCTGCCGCAGACGGCAATCACCTACAACCCGTACGGCTCGACGGTCTTCATCGTCACGCCGGCCGGCGCTTCGAGCGCGCCTGCGGCGGGCGCGAGCGCAGCCGCTTCGGCGGCGCCGCTGCCCGCGAATGCCGCGTCCGGCGCGAGCGGTCTCGTCGTGCGCCAGGTGTTCGTGACCACCGGCGAAACGCGCGGCGACCAGGTCGCCATCCTCAAAGGCATCGAAGCGGGCCAGCAGGTCGTGACCAGCGGCCAGCTCAAGCTCAAGAACGGCACCGGGGTCGTCATCGACAACCGCGTGCAGCCGGCAAGCGACGCGAACCCGACCCCGCAGGAAAAGTGAGTCCCAGGCCATGAAGTTCACCGACCTCTTCATCCGCCGGCCGGTGCTCGCGGCGGTGATCAGCCTGCTGATCCTGGTGCTGGGCCTGCGCTCGCTGTTCGGCCTGCCGGTCAACCAGTTCCCGCAGACACAGAACGCGGTGGTCACCGTCTCCACGACCTATTACGGCGCCGACGCGCAGACCGTGGCCGGCTTCATCACGCAGCCGCTGGAATCGGCGATCGCGCAGGCGCAGGGCATCGACTACCTGTCGTCCTCCAGCAGCTCGGGCATCTCGACCATCACCGCCACGCTGCGCCTGAACTACGACGCCAACCGCGCGCTGACCGAGATCAACACCCAGGTCAGCTCGGTGCGCAACCAGCTGCCGCCGCAGGCGCAGCAGCCGGTGCTGTCGGTGCAGACCGGCACGACCACCGACGCGATGTACATGGGCTTCTACAGCGAGACGCTGCCGACCAACAACATCACCGACTACCTGGTGCGGGTGGTCAAGCCGAAGCTCGATTCGGTGGACGGCGTGCAGACCGCCGAGATCCTGGGCGGGCGTCCGTTCGCGCTACGCGCCTGGCTCGACGCCACCAAGCTCGCCGCCTTCGGCATCACCGCCGCAGATGTGAGCAACGCGCTGGCGACCAACAACTTCCTCGCCGCCCTCGGCACGACGAAGGGCCAGATGGTCTCCGTGCCGCTGACCGCCGGCACCGACCTGCACACGGTGGAGGAGTTCAAGCGGATGGCCGTCAAGCGCAGCGGCGACACCGTCGTACGGCTGGAAGACGTGGCCACGGTCACCCTCGGATCGGAGAACTACGACTTCAACGTCGCCTTCAGCGGCAAGCGCTCGGTCTTTATCGGCATCAAGGTCGCCCCGGAGGCCAATATCCTCGATGTCGCCAAGCGCGTGCGCGAAGCCTTCCCCGCAATCCAGCAGCAGCTGCCCACCGGCCTGACGGGGCAGATCGTCTACGACGCGACCGCGTTCATCAACACCTCGATCACGGAGGTCGTGAAGACCCTCGTCGAGGCCTTGCTCATCGTCACGGTGGTGATCTACCTCTTCCTGGGCAGTTTCCGCGCCGTCTCGGTGCCGGTGATCGCGATGCCGCTGTCGCTGGTGGGCACCTTCTTCGTCATGCTGGCGCTGGGCTACTCGATCAACCTGCTGACGCTTCTGGCGCTGGTGCTGGCTATCGGGCTGGTGGTCGACGACGCGATCATCGTGGTCGAGAACGTCGACCGCCTCATGAAGGAGGGGCAGTCGCCGAGGCAGGCGGCGCTGATGGCCGCACGCGAGCTCGGCGGCCCCATCGTGGCGATGACGGTGGTGCTGATCGCGGTCTACGTGCCCATCGGCTTCCAGGGCGGCCTCACCGGCGCCCTGTTCACCGAATTCGCCTTTACGCTGGCCGGCGCGGTCACGGTCTCGGGCGTGGTTGCGCTGACGCTGTCGCCGATGATGTCCTCGCGCATCTTCAGGAAGGAGCAGGACGAGGGCCGCTTCGTGCAGGCCATCGACCGCGTGTTCGACCACGTGCACCGCGGCTACCGCCGTGTGCTGCACGGTCTGCTGGACACCTGGCCGGTGCTCATCGTGATGGGCGCGATCCTGATGGGTTGCGCCGGACTCATGTTCAAGATGTCGAAGGCCGAGCTCGCGCCCGAGGAAGACCAGGGCATCGTCGGCTCGCTGCTCACCGGCCCGCCCACGGCCACCGCGCAGCAGATGCAGACCTATGGCGACCAGGTGTTCCAGATCGCACAGGCGACGCCGGAATACGAGCAGATGTTCCAGATCACCGGCGCGCCGACCGTGAACAAGGGCTTCGGCGGCGTGCTGTTCAAGGACTGGGGCGATCGCACCCGAAACGCCCACGAGCTGCAGCAGGACCTGCAGGCGCGCTGGAACCACATCGCCGGCGCGCGTGTAGTAGCCTTCCAGTTCCCGTCGCTGCCTGGCTCCTCTGGCCTGCCGGTGCAGTTCGTGATTACGACGACCGAGCCGTTCGAGAATCTCAACACCGTGGCCGAGCAGGTGATGGCCAAGGCCCAGGCGGCGGGCCTGTTCTACTTCGCCGACAGCGACCTCAAGCTCGACCAGCCGCAGGCCACGTTGGTCGTCGATCGCGACAAGATCGCCACCCTCGGGCTGACCCAGCAGGACGTGGGGAACGCGCTGGGTTCCGCGCTCGGTGGCGGCTACGTCAACTACTTCTCGATTGCCGGGCGCTCGTACAAGGTGATCCCGCAGGTGCTGCAGGTGGACCGCCTGAACCCGTCCGACGTGCTCGATTTCTACATCAAGACGCCCTCGGGCAGCGTGATCCCGGCCAGCACGGTCGCCAGCCTGAGCTACGCCGTCGTGCCCGAGTCGATCAACCGCTTCCAGCAACTCAACTCGGTGACCATCTCCGGCGTCTCGGGCAAGTCGCAGGGCGACGTGCTCGACTTCCTGCGCAATGCGGTGGCCGAGGTCGCGCCCAGCGGCTACACGGTGGACTATTCGGGCCCGTCGCGCCAGTTCATGCAGGAGACGGGTGGCTTCGCGCTGACCTTCCTGTTCGCGATCATCATCATCTTCCTCGCGCTGGCCGCCTTGTTCGAGAGCTTCCGCGACCCGGTGGTGATCCTGGTCTCGGTGCCGCTGGCGTTGTTCGGGGCCATGATCTTCACCTTCCTCGGCTTCACCACGATCAACATATACACGGAAGTCGGCCTGGTCACGCTGATGGGGCTGATCAGCAAGCACGGCATCCTGATCGTCGAAGTCGCCAACCAGCGGCAACGGGCCGGCAAGTCCAAGCGCGAGGCGATCGAGGAAGCGGCCGGCCTGCGGCTGCGGCCGATCCTGATGACCACCGCGGCGATGGTCTTCGGCGTCGTGCCGCTGGTCATCGCCTCGGGCGCCGGCGCCGCGGGGCGGCAGGCGATGGGCCTGGTGATCTTCACCGGGCTGTCGATCGGCACCTTGTTCACGCTTTTCGTCGTGCCGGCGATGTACATGTTCATCGGCGCTGATCACGGCAGGCAGCGCGCGATGGAGCCGAGCCCGCCGCCTGCGGCGCCGCCGCTGCTGACCGACGAGTCGGGCGCCCTCCCGCGCCCGACGGCCTGACGCCGGGCCGTCAGCGGCCGCGCGCCGGCGGCAGGTCGGTGCAGGTGCCCTCGAAGGCCTCGGCCGCCAGCCCGATCGATTCGCCGAGCGTCGGGTGCGGATGGATGGTCTTGCCGATGTCGACGGCGTCGGCACCCATCTCGATCGCCAGCGCGATCTCGCCGATCATGTCGCCGGCGTGCGTGCCGACGATGCCGCCGCCGACGATGACATGCGTCGTCTCGTCGAAGAGCAGCTTGGTGAAGCCTTCGTCGCGGCCGTTGGCGATGGCCCGCCCCGAGGCCGTCCAGGGGAAAAGGCCCTTCCTGACCTTCGTGCCGCGCGCCTTGGCCTCGTCCTCGGTAACGCCGACCCAGGCGATTTCCGGGTCGGTGTAGGCGACGCTCGGAATCACGCGCGCATCGAAGGCCGTCTTCGCGAGCTTCGCATCGCCGAGCTGCTCGCCGGCCGCGACCTCGGCGGCGACGTGCGCTTCGTGTACGGCCTTGTGTTCGAGCATCGGCTGGCCGACGATGTCGCCGACGGCGAAGATGTGCGGCACGCTCGTGCGCATCTGGATGTCGACCGAAATGAAACCGCGCTCGGTGACCGAGACGCCGGCGGCCTCGGCGCCGACCTTCCTGCCGTTCGGCACCCGGCCGACGGCCTGCAGCACGAGGTCGTAGAGTTGCTCTTTCAGCGCGCCCTCGCCTTCGAAGCGGACCAGGATGCCATCGGCACGCGCTTCGGCACTCACGGTCCTCGTCTTCAGCAGGATGTTGTCGAAGCGTGGTGCATTGAGCTTCTGCCAGACCCTGACCAGATCACGGTCGGCACCCAGCATCAGGCCGTCGAGCATCTCGACAACGTCGAGCCGGGCACCGAGCGTCGAATAGACCGTACCCATCTCGAGGCCGATGATGCCGCCGCCGACGATGAGCATCCGCCCGGGGCGCGACGGCAGCTCCAGCGCGCCCGTGGACGTCACCACGCGCGGATCGTCCTTCGGCATGAAAGGCAGCTTGACCGCTTCGGAGCCGGCGGCGATGACGGCGCGGGCAAAGCCGATCGTCGTCGTGCCACCGGCCGCGAGATCGACGGCGACGTGGTGCGCGTCGGTGAAGCGGCCGGTCCCGGTGATGACCGTGACCTTGCGCATCTTCGCCATTTGCGCGAGGCCGCCGGTGAGGCGCCCGACGACCTTGTTCTTGTGCGCGACGAGCCTGGCCGCATCCACCGTCGGCGCGCCGAAGGCCACGCCGATATCGCCGAAGTGCGCGACCTCGTCGATGACCGCGGCGACGTGCAGGAGCGCCTTCGACGGGATGCAGCCGACGTTGAGGCAGACGCCACCGAGCGCCGCATAGCGCTCGACAAGAACGACCTTGAGGCCCAGGTCGGCCGCGCGAAAGGCCGCCGAATAGCCACCCGGCCCGGCACCGAGGACAAGCAGGTCGCACGTCAGGTCGCCGCCGAGCGCGGCGGCCGGCGCCGGGCTCGGCCCGCGCGCCGGCTGGCGCGACGCCG
>ODAK010001012.1_pt1 | contig 31580 bp, 28 predicted proteins | sample 1539591 | NCBI WGS metagenome assembly ODAK01 (sample SAMEA3539303, study PRJEB22396) | soil metagenome | biome: tundra; feature: field; material: soil | place: USA | collected 2010-05 | depth 0.15 m
CGGAAATCAAATGGCGTCTGAGCCGCGCCGATATTCGCGATCTGCAAAGCCGACAGGTCGCGATCCTGAAGAACGCTCTGCAGTATCTCGCGCCGGGTGGGCGGCTGGTTTATTCCACCTGTTCTCTCGAGCACGAAGAAAACCAGGATGTGGTCGCGAAGTCCGGCGCCACTGTTCTCCAGACTATGGATCGCCTCCCCGGACGCGATCCCGGCGACGGCTTCTTTGCGGCGGTATTGAGTTGATGCTTTGTTGTCCGGCAGGGCAGCGAGCACTTCCGGTCAGCGCCTTCGAACCGGTGTGGCTTAGAACGGCTTCCAGCAGACTCCCCGCACCCGTGCGTTGGTCAGTCAGAAGCAGTGGAACACCATTGCGGTATTCTGTCTTGAAGTTTTTGGGTTGCAGGACTCCCGCAGCAGGCTGGAAGCTCGATATCCAGGGTGGTTCTCATGAGTGAAACATATATCTCATCTGAAGCGTGATGATCCGCTCTTTTCGATAGAATCGAGGCGCCATGGCCGCTCATCCATCATTCGCGTCAGCGGAGGCAGTTGACGGCGGGCTTGTGCGGCTGCAACTCGAACGCATCCTCGCCAGCAAAGCATTTTCGAATGCAGATCGTCTTAAGCGTTTCCTCGAGTTCATCGTCAGCGAAACTCTGGAAGGGCGGGGCGATCAGCTCAAGGAATATCGCGGGTGTTCAACGGCGACGAACTCTGGTTCTACACCAACAAGCGCGCGCTATGCGTGCGCGGTTACGGACAATTATGTGGTCGCAGTCCGTCTCTTCGGGGCGGGCTTACTGCCCAGGGCCTCCATCGAGAGCCGTTCCGCCTGGGTAGAAAAGGGACGGTACTCTGCTAAAGGGAGAATCTTTGAAATCAGCACGTCCACCGCACGAGGGAAACGAGGAGGAGTTCGCGGAGCTGGCCGAGGTGCTGGCGGGTTTGGCTCTGGCAAGCAGCTCGTCAGGTTCGGGGGCATCGACGACACTTACAGCGCCCGACAGTCAAGAGGGTTTGGGCTGGGGAGCTCCTTTGCAGGAAGGATGTCGGATTTTCGTTGCTTCCGCAACCGCTCCCTTGCCGTCGCGGCTCGGTAAAACCAAGTGAACCGGTGACCGTATGACCCAGGTTACTTCTTTTTGGCGGCGGCTTCCTTGAGGGCTTTCAGGTGCGGAAGGTCGTGGTCTTCCTCGTGGCACGCGGCTTCGCGGAGTTCGAATTTTTCGCGGTTGATCGGGAAGGCGATCGTCCACGGTTTTGTGTATACGACGGGGTCTGTAACAGTCGCTTCGTAGGCGAAGGTATCGGGACCGGTCGGGGTGATGCGCTCCACGATGTGCTCGGCGTAACTGACGATTTCGCCGCCTTCATCGAGCCAGGTTTTGCCGTTCAGGTTGGTGGTGTCGATGACGAGCGTGTCGCCTTCCCAGTGGCCGACGGAATCGCCTTCCCAGAGGCGCAGGTTGTCGGGCAGGTGCTTGCGGTTGTCGAGCGGGATGATGCGCCAGGCGACGCGTTCATGCAGGAACACGACGTAGTCGGCGGTCTGGGTGATCTGATAGCCCTCGGGGATCCACATGGCGCGCGGGACACCGGGCGGGAAGCAGTGAGCAGTTGCGTCGTCGTAGCCGCGTTCAGTCAGGTTGCGGCTGGCCTTTTCTTCGACGGCCCAGGGCTGCATGGGAAGGAGGCCGTCGGGCGGATCGACAATCAGGGATTGTCCGCCTCCACGGCCGCCGCGATTACGCCGTTCGACGCCCTGGTTGGCGCCACGGGCAGCGGATTCGTAGAAGCCGTTCAGGTCTGGCTTCCCTTCGGGCGTGCGTTTCAGGTTGGCTACGGGAGCAATGGGGGGAGGCACGCGCGTGGAGGCGGCCATCGTGACAGGCGGGGCTTTCGGGCTGCCCGGATACCAGGTGCGCTCTTCACGAGTGAAGGCGCCGTTGGTCTCTTCCACTTCGGCCTGGCAGACGTATTCGAAAAGGCGGTCACGATCGAGACGGCGATGCAGTTCAAAGCTGATGGTCCACGGCTTGGTGAAGACCTTGCCGTCTTCCATGGTGGCCGAGTACGCGATGGTGTCGTGGTCGGTCATTTTATAGCGCTCGACGACGTGCAGGGCTTCGCTGTGAAAGTCGCCTGCCATGTCGAACCAGGTTTTGTCGTTGATGTCGGCTACGTCGACGACGAGGGTGTCACCTTCCCAATGGCCGCGTGAATCGCCCATCCAGAAGTCAGTGTCGTCGGGGTGCTTGCTGCCGTCGGTCGGGATGAGGCGGTAGTCGAGTTCCCATTCGAAGGCCATCGTAATGGCTTTCGGCGTCTGGAAGATCTGGAAGGGGAAGTCGAGATACATGACGCGGGGGACGCCCGGTATGTAGCATTTCGAGAGGGGATCGGCGACTTGGCGAAGCTGGAAGTTTTCGGTTTTCTTTTTGGCGGCCCAAGGCTGGTAGGGGATGGTGCCGCCGCCAGCGAGGACGGAACGGCCGGCGAGCATGTTGAGACCTGCGACGTGATCCTCCAGGGCTGCTCCGGCGGAAGTTGTGGCCTGCCAGATGCCCTGCAGATTGGGCTTGCCGTCGGCGGTGCGGGGCAGAGCGGGTGGTTTCGCGGTGGGAGTTCGCTGCTGCGGAGTGGCGACGAGCGCGGTTGACAGGGCAAGTGCGGCGATGGTGACAAGACGCTGAGTGTGCATATAAGACCTGGCTGTAAAGACGCGCATGGCGTTGCGAAAAGCAGTATAGCAATCAGAATAACAGCCGGTATAACAACGGGTTGAAGGGCGAAATGGCGCGGCGGGTGCGTCACACGGCGCAGGCGTGTACGTGTAAGCCTTCGAAAGTGCAGGAGTTAGGGCGGAAACGTGGTGGCCAGCCTCCTGCATTAAGGTGAGACAGGACACCCCTCTTCAACCCATGCTTGCCGTCGACATCGAACAGATCAGGAAGTACAACGTGCCCGGGCCGCGCTACACGTCGTACCCGGCGGCGAATCATTTCAAACCCGGCTTCAGTGAGAGCACTGTGGTCGAGAGGCTACGGGCCGACCGGACTTCGGATCGCGATCTGTCGCTCTATTTCCACGTGCCGTTCTGTCAGAGCTTGTGCTGGTATTGCGGCTGCAACACTGTCATCACGAAGAACCAGGCGCAGAGCGCTGTCTACCTGAAGTATCTGGAAAAAGAGATGCGCCTGATGTGGCATCTGGTGAACCCGCGGCGCCGCGTCACGCAGCTTCATTTCGGCGGCGGGACACCGACGTTCCTGCTGCCTGATGAGATCCGGGGGCTGGGTGAACTGGTGCGGGCGCAATTCGAACTGGATCCGGAGCTGGAGGCGAGCGTCGAGATCGATCCGCGACGCCTGACTTACGCGCATCTTGAAGCGCTGCGGGATGCGGGCGTGAACCGGGTGTCGCTGGGAGTGCAGGATTTCAATCCGCAAGTCCAGCAGGCAGTCAACCGGGTGCAGCCTTTCGAGCAAACGAAAGAAGTGGTGGAGTGGGTGCGTGCGGCGGGATTTCAGTCGCTGAGCATCGACCTTATATACGGGCTGCCGTATCAGACGGAGGAAACGTTTCGGGAGACGCTGGAACAGACGCTGTCGCTCGATCCCGACAGGCTGGCGCTTTTCAGCTATGCGCATGTGCCCTGGATGAAACCGTCGCAGCGTTTGCTGAAGCCGGAAACGATGCCGCCGACGGAAGAGAAATTCGCAATTCTCAAGCTGGGAGTGGAGACGCTGACGCACGCGGGGTATGCGTATATCGGGATGGATCATTTCGCGAAACGCGGGAATGAACTGGAGGTTGCGCAGAGAGAAGGCAAACTGCAGAGGAATTTCCAGGGCTACAGCACGAAGGCCGGGGCGGACATTCTGAGTTTCGGGGTTTCGTCGATCTCGCAGACGCGGGATATGTACTGGCAAAACGAAAAAGACCTGAGCCGCTACTACGCAGGCCTCGACGAGGACCGGCTGCCGGTGGCAAACGGGTATGTCCTGAAGGGCGAAGACCATATCCGGCGCGAGGTGATCATGCGTCTGATGTGCGATATGAAGCTGGATTTCGAGGACATGTCGAAGCGGCTTGGATTCGATTTTGCGGAACACTTTCCGGATGAACTGGGGGCGATCGAGCTGCTGGCTGGCGACGGGCTGGTGCGCTTCCGGCCTGGCGGCTTCGAGGTGACGGACGTGGGGCGGTTGCTGATTCGGAACGTGGCGATGTGTTTCGACGAGTACGCGGGCGCGGCGACCGAGGGCGTGTATTCGCGGACCATATGAAGCCTGGACTCGTTGCAGTGAATAGTCCGAGTGAGGAGGCGTCGAGAAGAGTCTCGACGCGGCACGCAGGAGTGCGTGCGCCACAAAAACGACAGCTATGACGTCTGTCGCAATAGTCGGGGCCGGAATTACCGGGCTCACCGCGGCGTTCTATCTGCAGACGGCCGGAATTCCTGTAAAGGTCTACGAAGCGTCGCCGCGCGCGGGTGGGGTGATTCAGACCGAACGGCGCGACGGGTTTCTGGTGGAGCGCGGGCCGAATACGATTCTGGAATCGGCGCCGGAGATTTCGAAGCTGGTGCGCGAGCTGGAGTTGGGTGACCGATGTTTGTATCCGGCGCCGGGGATGACGGCGCGTTACGTGGCGAGGGATGGCAAGGTACTGGCGCTGCCACGATCGCTGCTTTCTGCGGCCGAGACACCGCTGCTTTCGATGCGGGCCAAGCTGCGTGTGCTGGGTGAGCCTTTCGTACAGCGGGGCAGGGAAGACGATGAGCCGCTGGCCGGCTTCGTGACGCGGCGACTGGGCAGAGAACTGCTGGATTACATGATCGATCCGTTCGTCGGCGGCGTTTATGCGGGCGATCCGGAGCGGTTATCGGTGGCGTATGCGTTTCCGAAACTGCACGCGCTCGAGCAGAAGTGGGGCTCGCTGATCACCGGGACAATTCTGGGGGCGCGCGGCAGGAAGAAGCGCGGCGGAGCTTCGAAGATAAGCGCGCGCATGCTGACGTTCGATGACGGGCTTTCCGTATTGGTGGACGCGCTGCAGGCGAGACTGAAGGGTGCGCTGCAGCTGGGAAGCGCGGTGACGGGGGTCAGGTGCGAAGGCCGCGGGTGGACCGTCGAAACGTCTTCGGGCGAACGCACGAAGCATGGTGCCGTGATGGTGTGCGCACCGGCGCATGGAATTGCGCGCATGGCCATCGATGGCGTGGAGCGGGAAAGCCTGAGCGCGCTGGGTCGGGTGGAGTATCCGCCGATTGCCAGGGTTGCCCTGGGATTCCGCCGAGAGCAGATCGCGCACGCACTGGATGGTTTTGGGGCGTTGATCCCGAGGAAAGAGCAGATGAGCACGCTGGGCATCCTGTTCTCGTCGTCGATGTTTCCGAACCGGGCACCCGAAGGCTATACGATGCTGACGTCGTATCTGGGCGGGGCGCGCGGGGGCGGCGTGGTGGATACGAATGACTGCGGGTTGGTCGAAATGGCGCTGCGAGACATCCGAAAGCTGCTGGGCGCGGAGGGTGCGCCCGTCTTCAGCGATGTGGCGCGCATTCCCATGTCGATCCCGCAATATAACGTGGGCTATGGGGCGGTGAAGGCGGCGATCGAGAGGATCGAGACGCGTGCGCCGGGCGTGTTCCTCGCCAGCAGTTACAGTCACGGCATCTCTGTGGCGGATTGCATTGTGGGCGGGAAGGCGAGTGCGGACAGGGTGCTGCGGCATGTCGGCGGGGATTAGCAGCGCGGCGGTTAAGCGCGGTATTCTGCTGGTGAATCTGGGGTCGCCGGATTCGGCGTCGACAGGGGACGTGCGGAGATACCTGCGCGAGTTCCTGATGGACCCGCGCGTTCTCGACGTACCTTATCCGTTGCGGCTGGCGATTGTTTATGGGTGCATTCTGCCATTCCGGCCGCGGGCTTCGGCTGAGGCTTATAAGAAGATCTGGACTGAAGCGGGTTCGCCGCTGATTGCGATAAGCGCGCGCGTACAGGGATTGCTGCGAGAACGAACGGGATTGCCGGTGGAACTGGCGATGCGGTATGGGAAGCCGACCATTGAAGTGGCGCTGCTGCGACTGGAGGAAGGCGGAGTGGGCGAAGTGGTGGTGGCGCCGATGTTTCCGCATCACGCGGGATCGAGTTATGAATCCGCCGTGGAACGGGTGAAGCACTTGGCGGCGAAGACAGCGCCGGGGCTGCGCCTGAGCGTGCTGGCACCCTACTACGACAGGCCGGAATATATCGATGCTCTGGTTGCCAGCGCGGCTGATTATCTGGGTCAGGAACATGATCATCTGCTGTTCAGTTTTCATGGCATTCCACAGAGGCATCTGCGGAAAGCGAATCCGGAGTGCGGGGCGTGTGCGGGGACGATTGGCTGCAGTACGGCGGATGCGGCTTCGCGCGTTTGTTACCGGCGGCACTGCCTCGAAACGGTGAAGCGATTTGTGGCTGCCAGCGGAGTGGTGGTCGACAAAGTCAGTTTCGCATTTCAATCGAGGCTGGGCATGGATGCGTGGCTGGAACCGGCGACGCACAGCGAGATCATCCGGCTGGCGGGGCGTGGGGTCAGGAAGCTGACGGTGATTTGTCCGGCTTTTACGGTGGATTGTCTCGAGACGATAGAAGAGATCGGCATGAGGGCGAGGGCAGCGTTTCTGGCGGCAGGAGGTGAGAAGTTCACGCTGATTCCGTGTTTGAACGATCATCCCGCGTGGGTGGACGGGCTGGCGCGAATTGCCGGTGAGTATTGTCAGTAGACCCGCGCGCGATCCGGGTGCCAAACCGAACCGCGGGCTTCGAAAGCAGGCGTCATCTAAAGTGCGGCTTGATGCTCTCTTGCGCGCGTCTGGTGATTCGCGACCCTTTGGTGTCTCAGTTGATGGTTGGCACGGCATGGCGCAAAATCAAGATCAACTCAAAGCGAAGTATCAAAATGTTCTCAACACCGTCCAACAGGTAAACGGAAGCCTGAAGAATGTGAATATGGAAGGCGACAAACTTTTCATCCGTGCGGAGGTCGGGAGCGAGCAGCTCAAGAATCAGGTTTGGGACACGATCAAGCAGGCGGATGCAAATTATTCCGATCTGCATGCCGACATCATCGTAAATCCGGCCCTGGCTCCGAAAACCGCTGCGGCGGGTGCGGGCGGTGCGGGAGCGGGCGAGCAACGCACGTACACGGTGCAGGAGGGCGACAGCCTTTCGAAGATTGCCGAGAAGTTTTACGGCAATGCCAGCGCGTACAACAGGATCTTCGAAGCGAACCGTGACAAGCTGAGCGACCCGAACAAAATGGGAGCGGGCGCGCAGCTGGTGATTCCTCAATAGGAGACGATGATGAGCTTGCTGGATCAACTGGGCGGGGTGCTGCAGCAGTACAGCAATGGCGGCGCGCCCGCGAATCGTGAAGATGCGATGCTGCATTACCAGCAGGTGGCGAGCCAGACGCCGCCGTCGGTGCTGGCTGGTGCACTGGATCGATCTTCCGGTCGCGGCAGACGGGCACGTTCGGGCAGAACGTGTCGTCGATGTTCGGGCAGTCGGATCCGAACCAGCGGGCGGGGATTCTAAACACGCTGCTGGCTTTCTGCGTGGCAGGGGGCGTACTGTCGCAGCTGGGGCTGAGCCCGGGGACGACACAGGTTTCACCGCAGCAGGCGCAGCAGATTCAGCCCGCGGTGGTGGAGCAGGCGGCGGATCATGCGCGGCAGCAGGATCCTTCGATCGTGGACCGCGCGAGTGAGTTTTACGCGCAGCACCCGACACTGGTGCAGGCTCGGGGGACGGGCGCGGCGATTCTGGCTGTACAACATATCATCGGACACAGGTAAACCGGGAAGACATGGCTGCTGCGTAGAATCGGAGCAGCCATGTCGATATTGCTGCGGGAGTACAACCCGCTGTGGCCGGAGTTGTTTGAGCGTGAGGCGGAACGGATTCGTCACGTAGCGGGCGGCCGTGTGCTGCGGCTTGAGCATGTGGGTTCGACATCGGTGCGTGGCCTTGTTGCAAAGCCGGTGATCGATATTGTGCTGGAAGTTGTCGATTCCGCGGATGAGGCTGGCTACGCGCCTGCGCTCGAAGCGGCGGGTTACGTGATTCGGATCCGCGAGCCCGATTGGTTTGCGCACAGAATGCTCAAGGGCTCGGACCCGGATGTCAATCTTCACGTATTTTCGGCGGGGTGTCCGGAGATCGAGCGAATGCTGAAGTTTCGCGACCGGCTGCGCAGCGATGACGCGGACCGGGAACTGTACGCGCGCACGAAGCGGGAACTGGCGCAGCGGGAATGGGGCTGCGTACAGGATTATGCCGACGCGAAGAGTGTCGTGGTTGCTGAGATCCTATCGAGATGCCGCGATATTATTTAGGGCACGATGGCGCGCAGCACGAATTTCGGGACGCGGGCGCTGCGGCGTCCCCAAAGTCTGTGGCTGCGCAAAGCCATGTTCCAGATTCACCTGTGGACAGGTATTGCGCTTGGGCTCTACGTCATTCTGATCAGCGTGAGCGGGAGTGCCATCGTATTTCGCAACGAGCTTTATAAGTCGCTGTGGCCAGGGCCGAAGATTGTGCCTATTTCGGGGCCGCGTCTGTCGAAAGATGCGCTGAAGGCGGCAGTGCATAAAGCGTGGCCGAAGTACTCCGTAACCTACATCTGGGAATCGAAGCGCAGGGATGAAGCGACGGAGGTCTGGATCGAGCCGGACGGCAAGGCGCATCCGACGACCAGGGGCCGACTGGTGGATCCATTTACGGGGCAGGATCTGGGGCCGTCGCGACCGTATCTGATCGGGGTGCTGGCGTGGATGTCCGATCTGCACACGAATCTGCTCGGCGGCAATGCCGGGCGGAAGGTGAACGGGGTGATGGCTATCCTGGTGGTGATTCTCAGCGTGACGGGTCTTGCGATCTGGTGGCCGGGACTGGGGCGGTTGCGGCGCAGTCTGAAGATCGATTTCCGGGCCAACTGGAAGCGATTTAACTGGGACCTGCATAGTGTGGTGGGGTTCTGGATGTTCGCATTCGTCTTTATCTGGGGCGTGACGGGCGTGTATTTGGTTTTCCCGACGCCGTTTCAGATTGCGGTTAATCATGTTTCGCCGCTCCAGATCTACGCGCCGCTGTCGCTGCTGGAGAAGCCGGCGACTGAAACCGCGTCCGTGACGGTTTTGAGAGTTGCCGACGAGACTCTGGCTGCTCCCGCCCGACGCAGAAGAAGGCAACCGCCGAGGGGAAGCAACGGCGATGTTTTCCTGCGCTGGTTCTACTACCTGCACTTCGGAAATTTCGGCGACTGGCAGGTGAAGGCGGCGTGGGTAGTGCTCGGGCTGGCGCCGCCGTTCCTGTTTGTGACGGGTGCGCTGATGTGGTGGAACCGTGTGCTGAGCCGGGAAGCGAGATCGTCGCGCAGGGTACGGACAGAGGCCGGGCTTTCGTCCGTGGCATCATAGTCGATTCGCCGGAAGCCGAATGCCAGCAGACATCAACGCAAGCCAGAGTGGGATCGAAAAGGGTGTGCTGCCTTCGCAGGCCATCGAGAAGATGGTGGCCGAGGGACAGATCCGGTCGAGAGCGCCGCTGCAGCCGGATCAGATCCAGCCGTCGTCGATCGATTTGCGGCTGGGAGCGGAAGCGTTCCGCGTGCGCGCCAGCTTTCTGGCGAACGGGGAGGCGACGATCACAAGCAAACTGGAGCAGTACAGGCTGCACACGCTTGACCTGGCGCGGCCCGCGGTGCTGGAGAAGGGTTGCGTTTACATCGTGCCGCTGCAGGAGGAACTGGCGCTGCCGCCGCACGTTTCGGGGAAGGCGAATCCGAAAAGCTCTACGGGGCGGCTGGATATTTTCACGCGGCTGATTACCGATGAAGGCCGTCAGTTCGAGATGGTGCCGGCGGGCTACCACGGACGGCTTTACGCTGAAGTGGTCCCGCGCACTTTCAGCGTTGTGGTGCGGCAGGGCGAGCGGCTTTCACAACTGCGGCTGTTTCAGGGCGACCATACGCCGTCGGACGCGCTGCTGCGGCAACTGGAAAAAGACGAGAGCCTGGTTTTTCTGGCGGACGAGACGCGTGCCGAGGCAAATATTCAGAACGGGCTGCGGTTGTCGGTGGACCTGGCGGGAACGAAGCGGTCGGACGTGATCGGTTACAAAGCGAAGAAGCATGCGCCGCTGATCGATCTGGCGCGCCTGAACCACTATGAACTGGAAGAGTTCTGGGATCCCATCCGCAGCAACGAGAGCCGCACGCTGATCCTGGATCCGGAGGACTTTTACATCCTGGCGTCACGGGAGCGGGTGCGGATTCCAGCGCAGTATGCGGCGGAGATGGTGCCCTTCGATGCGACGATCGGCGAGTTCCGCATTCACTACGCGGGATTTTTCGATCCGGGTTTTGGATATGGCGCGGGGGACATCAACGGGACAAGAGCGGTGCTGGAGGTGCGGTCGCACGAGGTGCCGTTCATCATGGAAGACGGTCAGATTGTGGCCAGCCTGGTGTTTGAGCGTTTGCTGGAGAGGCCGCGACTGCTTTACGGGGAAGGGATCGGGTCGTCTTACCAGCGCCAGGGGCTGAAATTGAGCAAGCATTTTCGCAACGTCTGATTGTTTCAGAGGGCGCAGGTCTAAAGTTTTCCATTGAGACGGACGATCTGATCCGTGATGGTAATCAACGGCGAGAGAACGGTCGTTGTAGTGGACGACGACGATTTCATGCGGACTTATCTGGCCGAAGCGTTGGCTTCGGGAGGGTATGACTGCCGGTCGTTTCCGAGCGGAGTGGCGGCTTTGGGATGGCTGGCCACAGCGGAGGGGCATGTCGACCTGCTGTTGTCCGACCTCAACATGCCGGGTCTGAGTGGCCTGGACCTGCTGCGAACGGTGAAAGCGGTATCTCCGGATTTGCCGTTTATCCTTCTTTCCGGTTTGTGTGATCTGCCTCTGGCACAAAAAGCGATGAAGGCGGGGGCTTCGGATTACCTGCTGAAGCCGGTCCGTCCGGCGGATCTGTTGACGCTCGTGTCCCGCCATGTGACCGGGGCGAGAACAAACGCCGGGGGGTAGCGCGCGTTGGTCGCCCTCACGAAGTGGTTCGGGCTAAAGTTTTCCACTGAACTTCCGATAGACATGATGTGGGAATTTTTGTAAACCGCAGGAAGCTTGCAGCTGCATTTATTTTCGCGGGGGCCATGGCGTCCGGCGCGGATTCGGGGGGCATGCCGGATTTCGGCGCCCTGAGTCTCGATCAGCTTGCCAACATCAAAGTCACTTCATTCACGAAGAAACAACAGCAGCTTTCCCAGGTGGCGGGCGCTGTCTATGTGATCACACAGGAACAGATTGCCCGCAGCGGCCTGACCAGCGTGCCGGAACTGTTACGGCTCGCGCCGGGAATCGACGTGGAACGCGTTAATGGCAGCCAGTGGTCCATGAGTGCGCGCGGAACAGTTGGGGTCTACAGCAACAAGCTGCTGGTCCTGATCGACGGCCGTTCGTTGTATTCGCCCATATTCTCCGGCGTTTACTGGGAAATCGGGATGCCGATTCCGGAGGACATTGAGCGGATTGAGGTGATCCGGGGACCTGGAGCCACGATCTGGGGAGCAAATGCAGTGCTGGGGGTGATTAATATCATTACGCGCAACTCAAGGGATACGAAAGGCACCACGGTAACGGCGGGTGCCGGGAATTCGGACCGCGCCTTCGGCAATGTCAGTACCGGCGGTTCGGTTGGGTCGACCAGCTATCGCGGCTATTTCGGCGGCTCGGACAATGCGTCGCTAAAGCAATCGGACGGCAACACGGCCAGTGACGGATGGAGCAGCTTGCAGGGAGGTTTCCGGCTCGATGCATCCCGGGGGAAAAACACCTGGATGCTGGAGGGGGAACTGTTCCGCGCCTCTGAAACGGAGACCGGAATTTATCTTTCCGTCCCGGCGCAAAGCGTTGTGCAGGAAGCGTCGCAGTTCCAGAGTGTTGCGGGTAATCTCACCGGGGAATGGCGGCGGCACGTGGGAGAAACAGGTGAAGTGCGAGTCCAGGCCTACTTCGACTATGTGAACCGGCCCGAACCGCAGGCTACGCGGGTGGCGACAGATATCTGGGACACAGAACTCCAATACGACGTACGAAAAGCGCGCATACACAACCTCTCAATGGGAGCGGGCGAGCGTTTGATCTCGGCGCGGGTTGACGCGACGCAGGGTCTGGCGTTTTCTCCGGCGGGCTCAACTTATTCGAATGCAAATGCATTCCTGCAGGACGAAATGCACTTCTTCCATGACTCGCTGCTGGTGACCGCGGGGGCGAAACTGGAATACAACCATTTCGGACGATGGGGAACAGAGCCCAGTGCAAACGCCATCTGGATGCCATCGAAGCGGCAGTCTGTCTGGGTTTCGGCCGCGCGTTCTCTGCGAACGCCGACGCAGTTCGAACACTCCGTGCAATATCCGTTTACCGTTTATCCGGGGTCTCAGGCTACAGGCGGTCTTCCGATTCTCGTACAGATCAACGGCTCGGCGTCTTTCGCGCCCGAATCAGTCCGCGATTTTGAAGCTGGTTACCGCACGCAGGTATCGAAAACATTTTCGCTGGACCTGACCGGCTTTTACGATCAGTTTGCCGGCGTTCGTTCCTGGATCGCACCTGCTCCTGTATTCATGTTCAACACGGTTCCTTTTCTGCAGGTAACCGAATCAGAAGGCAATGGTGCGCGCGCCATCGGGAAGGGTGGAGAAGCCGCCGTGGCCTGGGAGGTGTCGCGCAGTTGGAAGCTCGAAGGGAGCTACACGTACAGTATTGTGGATCCCTACCTGAGCGCCACGGCCCCGGCGGGATCGATCGATGCGGGCGGGAAACTTCCATCGCATAACAAGTGGCGCGTTCAGTCCTACGTGAATCTATCAAAGGTGTGGAAGCTGGATAGTTTCCTGTACTGGACGAGCCAGGCAAGTCCGACCAATACCTATGGGCCGAACATACCGGTGCCCTCTTATCTCAGGCTGGATGTCCGGATAGGTTACAAGGTTAACCGAAAGTGGGAACTAAGCCTGGCGGGACAAAACCTGCTGAGTCCACAGCACCTTGAAGGTCTGACGGAGGTGCTAACCGCTTACAGCTATGTCAATCGAGGCGTTTATCTGAAGAGTACCTGGAAGTTCTGAGGTCACCAGTGTGTTGCGTGGCCGCGAGAAGCATATGAAAAGACGACTGGACCGAAAACATTATCGTCGGAAAGCGCAACGTGGTTGGCGAAACAAGGTACTCGCGTCATATTTGCTTGTCCTCGGGTTGGTTACGGGGTGCATCAGCGCACGAGCGGCCGATGCCGCGGAAGTTGAAGCGCACCTGAAAGCTGCGTTTGTCTACAACTTTGCCCGTTTCGTGGAATGGCCGCCGGCAGCAGGTTCGGGTCCGGTCAGGATTGCCGTCTTGGGCCGTGGAGACCTGGGCGCGCCGCTGGAAGAGGTAGTGCGCGGCAAATCCGCCAACGGAAGGCTGATTGAAGTTGAGCGAATCAACGTTTTGGCGCAGTCCGATTGCTGCGAAATTCTGCTGATCGAACGCTCAGAGATGAAGCATCTGAAAGAAATAGTTGCCTCTCTTTCCGGCAAGCCGGTGCTCACGGTTTGCGACGGGGGTAGCTGTTTCCGCGATGGCGCAATGATCGCGTTTCAGATCGCCGACGAATCGGTGCGATTCCAGATCAACCAGGAGGCGGCGGAACATGGCGGACTTCATATCAGTTCGCAACTTCTGAAAGTGGCGATTTCCAAAGGGGGATCCGGTAAGTGATTCAGTCATTTCGTTCGAGAATTCAGAGTTGGCCGATTCGTCGCAAACTCATCTGGGCGGGACTGATCAATAGTTCGATCGCGCTGATCATGGCAGGGACATCGATTGCCGGATACCAGCTTTATCAGTATCGAAGCGATGTCGCCGCGGAATTGCGCTCTGTGGCTGACATGATCGCGGTAAACAGTTCAGCCCCGCTTATATTCGGAGACGAGAAGTCCGCGGTAAAGACCCTGGCACCGCTGCGAGCCGAGACAAGAGTCGCGGATGCTGCGATCTATACGAACAGAGGCAAGCTTTTCGCGACTTTCAGCCGGCCCGGATTACGGTCGGTGAACTACCCCGGCGCCACCGGAATAGAAGATTCCCGTTTCAGCTGGTTCGGCGTTCAGGTTTCGCGTGTGATCGCCGTGGATGGGGAGACCCTCGGCAAGGTATTCATACGGTCGGATATGCCCGACATTCGGGCCCGTCTGTACAGCAACGGCTCAATCATGATGCTCGTGATGTTTGCCGCGGCGCTGACCGCTTTCGCCGCAACTTCGGTCCTGCAGCGCCTGATCTCCATTCCGATTCAACACCTGGCGGATGTGGCGCGCGAGGTTTCGTCAGGAAACAATTACCGGATACGGGCCGTTAAAGAAACGTCCGATGAACTCGGTGTGCTGACAGATGCGTTTAATTCGATGCTGGAGCAGATCGAGTCGCGCGACCACTATCTGGAGAGCAAGGTCGCAGCGCGTACGGCTGAACTGACACAGACAAACCAGGATCTGATAGCGGCGCGCGACAAAGCGGAAGAGGGAGCGCGGCTGAAAAGTGAGTTCCTGGCCAATATGAGCCACGAGATCCGGACACCGATGAACATTATCATCGGCATGACACAGTTGACGCTCGACACCAGCCTTGAACCGAAGCAGAGACATTTTCTCGGCATGGTGAAGAGTTCCGCCGATGCGCTGCTCACTCTGATCAACGACATCCTCGACTTCTCGAAGATTGAAGCGGACAAGCTGGACCTCGATCCGGTTCAGTTTTCGCTCGCGGAATGCCTGCGCGAACGAACTGCCAGTTTGTCGATTCGTGCGCGGCAGAAGGGCCTCGATCTCAGGGTGGAGATCGAGCCTGACGTACCGAGAAAAATAGTGAGCGATCCCGTTCGGCTTGGTCAGGTGCTTGTGAACCTCGTCGATAATGCGATCAAGTTTTCGTCCGAGGGCGAGATCACTCTCCGTGTTTCGGTAGAAGAGACAATATCCGAGCAGGATGTGCGGCTGCGCTTCTCCGTCACAGACTGCGGGATCGGAATTCCAGCCGAAAAAGCGGGTACTATCTTTGAGGCGTTCCAGCAGGCGGACGGATCGACTACCCGGCGTTATGGGGGTACGGGCCTCGGACTGACGATCTCTCGCCGGTTGGTGGAACTGATGGGCGGCCGCATTTGGGTTGAGAGTGAACCAGGGCGGGGAAGCCGTTTTATCTTCACGGTCCGGGCGGGCATCGAAAAGGAAGTGCCTGTAGCTCCGTCCGCGTTTCAGCCTGAGGCACCGGGCGCCACGGCGACCAGAGCGATTATTGTAATTCCGGACAAAGAAACGCGCGCGCGACTGGCCGAAATGCTGTCCAACTGGCAGATCGAGGCGGCGTCGCTGGATAGTCTGGTCGCCGCGGCAGAAGTAATGAAATGGTCCTGCAAGGTGGGGAGACCTTTTTCGCTGGCCCTGATTGATACGGCGGCGGCCGAGGAAGACGAACGGGGCTGTCTCCGGGACATCGAGAGCCATCCCGACCTTTCGAATCTTCAGATTGTGCTGGTTGGCAAGGCCGGATCGGCCGCGGAAGGTTGGTCTGAGCCGGCTTACGCCTGTACACGGAAGGCCCACACCATGATCGAATGGCCGTTCTCGCAGTCGGCGCTGATGCAGGTGGTCACGGGGCTTAACGCTCCTTCTTCTTCTCCGGGACACAACCATGTGGGCGCCGGAAGCGAGTCTGTCTGGCCGGCCATCCGTCGGGTGTTGATTGCCGAGGACAACCCGGCCAATCAGGAACTCATTTTAGGCGTGCTCGAACCGAAAATTTCCCGAGAAGCCATTCGCATGGCTGGCGATGGACAGGAAGCGCTGGAAGCATCGACTGCTGAACAGTTCGACCTGATTCTGATGGATATTCAAATGCCGCGCATGGGCGGCATCGAAGCCACCACCAGAATCAGAAAGCTGGAAGCACAACGCGGAGGGCACGTTCCGATCATTGCGTTAACGGCGAATGCCATGAAGGGCGATCGTGAAACCTACCTGAGGGCGGGAATGGACGGTTATGTTTCAAAACCCATCAATCTCACGAAACTCTTCGAGGAGATCGAAAGGGTTATGCTGTTGACGGCGGCCTGACCGCGGGGTGCCCTGGGTGTTACTTTCCGGCCAGCGCCCGATAAGTCCCGGCAACATTCTGGGGACGCTGGAGGTCGTAGAATTCCCAGTCTTTGTAATCGGGCATCAGGACGCTTGCCTGTGCCTGCTGCAGGGTCTGCCCGGCGGCGATGGCTTTCGACACGGCATCGACCAGTTGTTCGCGGTAACGGATAGTGGCCGTTACATCCGATTTTTTCCCGAGTTTGCCATGGCTGCAGACGAAATATTCGAAGTCCATGGCTTCGATGGCTTTAATCGGTGTGATTTCGTCAGGCGATATCGGCCCGAAAGGCAGGCGATGTACGGTTATCCAGTCCGAAGCAAAAAGCACGTTCGTGCCGTCCACGAAACGCACGATCGTGTTGTCGTCGGCATGCCCGGTCGGGCGCGACATCACCTCGACACGCTTTCCGCCGATGTTGATCTTCAGACGGTCGGTATATGTGATGTCCGGCGCGCGCACAAATTCAATCGGCCCCCGCACAATTTCCGCGCCGCTGAGCGAACCGTCTTTGTTGGCGTCATAGAGGCTGAACATCGTCTTGAGATTGCCCTGCGCTTCGGATGGCTCGATTTTGCCGTTGCCGTTTGTATCCTGGGCGCGCACATTTGCGGGCAGCGGGGTATTGGCCGGCGGCAGCGCAATATTCTTCAGCATGTTTTCATGGCCGATGAAGCGGGCAGTATCCGCATAGACCGCGCCGCCGGAAGCGTGATCCCAATGCGAATGGCTGTAGATTACGTATTTCACGGGGACGTGAAAACGGGTATTCAGTTCGCCTTTGAGCCAGGTGGCAAATTCAGTGCCGATCGGTTCGACAAGCACGATGCCTTCCGGGGTTACCATGAAGACCGAAACGTAGTCGTCCATCCGGGCGTAGTAAGTGTCGCCCGTCAGCTTGCCGATTTCCTGGCCCTTATATTCGGTCTGCTGGTAGAAGGAACGCTGCTGGGCGAAGGCAATTCCGGTGAAAAGTCCCGCGGCGATTCCGCCGGCCAGCATTCCTTTCAGCAATCTGCCCTGCAGTAATCTGCGATTCATGTTGCGCTCCTGAAGCTTCTATTTGTCGGCGGGGAGGGGACGCTTTACGTGCAGCGACATCAGCACAAGCGTGCCATCGATCTTGCTGAACCAATGAGCGGTGTTTTCCGGAACGACGATGAAGTCGCCTTTGCCGATTGTGCGCGGCGTTCCACCTTCAATGCCGGTGCCGGTCAAGTTGTCGCCGTTGCGTTTCTCTCCCGTAAGCTTGCCCCCGGTAATCATGGTCGCGGTACCGTCAATCACGTAGAAGAACTCAGCTTCCTTTTCGTGGACGGCGGAGGGCCCGACAGCGCCGCGATATTCGAGACCGGCACTATAGGGATCGAGGCGGAGAATGTTCTCCTGAACAATCGGCGCATCATTTTTTCGTTCACTCTTCGCCTTTGCAATCAGGGCGGTTATATCCGCTGCCGATGTATAAGTTTTCGTCGCGGGTGCGGCGGGTTGCTGCGCCATGGCGGCGGATGCCAGAAAGGAGATGAGAGCGATGCTGCCAAAGAATATTTTCATAGAGCCTCCAGTTTGAGTCCTGACGATTTGCCAGACTCGAAGATGCTAACACAAACCGTGTATTATCACGATTCAGGTGCGCCCTACAATTAGCCGTCTCTGCGCTGTGTTGGTTTCGTTGGTGTCGATCGCCACTGCGCACGCCCAGATTACCGCGATTACCGCGGGAAAACTGATCGATCCGGAACGGGGGACGGAGACGACAGGGCAGACGATTCTGGTCGAAGGCGGGAAGATTAAGGCGATCGGTTCTTCGCTTCAAATTCCGTCGGATGCACTGCGGGTGGATCTTTCAGGAGAGACGGTTTTGCCCGGCCTGTTCGACGCCCACACGCACCTCCTCGCCGACATTTCCGCGCGATGGGATCTGGGCGACTTCTGGATCATGGCCATTCAGCGACGCGCGGGGTTCCGAGCCATTCAGGGTGTTCGTCATGCGAAGGAAATGCTGGAGAGTGGCTTCACAACGGTTCGGGATGTCGGGAACTCCGGCGATCACCTCGATTCCGATCTCGATAAGGCAATCCGATTCGGAGAGGTGCCGGGGCCCACGATGGTTTTCTCTGGCCGGATCATTTCTCCTTATGGCGGGCAGTTCTGGGACACGCCGACCGATCCGAAGATGCTCGACAACCCTGAATACCTGGTCGCTGATTCGCGCGATGAGATGCGAAAAGCCGTGCGCGAGAACATCTACTGGGGCGCGCGCGTCATCAAGATCGTGGTGGACGGGCAGAAGTATTCCTACTCTGCCGACGACATTCGTTTCATTGTGGCGGAAGCGGCGCAGGCAGGCGTGAAAGTTGCGGCCCACGTGCAGACGGAACGCGGCGCACGCGCCGCGATCGAAGCGGGAGTCGCGTCGATCGAACACGGTTGGGTGCTGACGGATGAAGACCTGGCGCTGGCAAAGATGAACGGAGTCACGCTGGTCAGCACGGACTTCACTGTCGCCGAATTGCTGGTTCAGGATATGGATCGCGAACGTGCCGAGCGGACGCATCAGAAATATGTCGCGCGGCTGAAGCGCGCGTGGGCTGCCGGAGTGAACGTCGTGTTCGGGACAGACGTTATGACGGATATCAAAGGACGCACGCGCGGGGACGTGGCAATGGAATACATCGACAGCTTCCGGGAGGCGGGGATTGCCGCGCCGGATATTCTGAGGGCCATGACTACGCGCGCCGCAGTGTTGCTCGGTGTGGAGAAAGAGCGCGGCGCGCTTCAGCCCGGGATGGCAGCCGATCTGGTCGCGACGCCGGAAGATCCGCTGCACGACATCGACGGGCTGAAGAAAATTGATTTTGTGATGAAGGATGGAAAGCTCGTGCGCGGGTCGAGTAGTCATTAGCGATGCTGACCGCCCTTACGCGAGCTGTGAGCCGCTCGCTCGCATCATGCGAAGTCACGTGGCTTGCCCGGGAGCCCATCGATATTGAACTGGCTGCGGCGCAACACGAGCGATACGAAGGCGCTCTCCGATCCATGGGCGTGCGCGTGATATCGCTGGCGGAGCAACCGGATCTGCCGGATGCGGTGTTTGTGGAAGATCCGCTGATCGTCGTGGACGAGGTGGCGATACTCGCGCGTATGGGCGCCGCGAGCCGCCGTCCGGAGAGTGCGACTCTCGAAGCTGAGATTGCGCCTTACAGGGCTGTGCGGCGGATGTCGGAGCCTGCGACTCTTGAAGGTGGCGACGTCATGCGCATCGGGCGGGAGATGTTTGCGGGCTTGTCGGGACGCACGAATGCTGCAGGCATTAAACAGTTAGCGCACGAACTCGCACCGTCCGGCTATTCGGTTCGGACAGTGGAAATGCGAGATTGCCTGCATCTGAAGTCAGCATGTACGTCGCTCGGTGAGGGGAAGATTCTGGCTAACAGCAATTGGCTGGATACGAAGGCACTGGCGGATTATCGAATCGTGGAGGTTGCTGCAGACGAGCCTGGCGCGGCGAATATTCTGCGGGTCGGAGATGCCGTGTTGATGCCGGACTGTTTTCCGCAAACGCGGAAAATAGTAGAAGCGGAAGGGCTGCGCGTTCTCACGATCAATATTTCGGAACTGATGAAAGCGGAAGCCGCGATTACGTGTTCCAGTGTGATATTCGAAGCCGACTGGTGAGCTGTTGCGGCCATTTCGTAACCACAATCAATTTCCCCGCGCTGACGCTTGGGGTTATAACCCAAAACGTCAGCGCGGGGAAGACAGTGAATCCCGGCGAATCGATCGCGGTTGCGATTTGACTGAGACAGTTCACTCTCTAGCGTTTGTCGGAGACGATGACGCCGCCCTTGAGAACAACTTTCGTATTGAGCATGTTCCAATAGCCATCCAGCGGATTGCCACCGAGCACAACGATGTCCGCGAGTTTGCCCGGTTCCAGCGTGCCCAGTTGATCGCTCATGTGAAGATACGCGGCAGTATTGGGTCCCATGAGCTTCACGATGTCCTGCATGGAGAACATCAGGTTGAGGCTTTTCAGCTCATGTTCGAGACCGGCTTTGGGATCGTAGCTGGTATCCGTCCCGTAGCCGTACACGATGCCGGCGTCCCATGAGGTGCGGGCGTTTACTGCCTTGTAGCCAGCTTCCTGGCCGCGGCCATCGCCATCGAGGATCGATTCAGGCCAGGGCTTGCCGTCGCGGAAGCGGGGTTTGTTGTCGTTGGCGAAGACCCCGAAGACGGGCACGCCGAAGCCGATCGTGGATAGCTGCATGACGCCGGCAGCCGCCACTTTTTTCGCGTCGTCGAAGTTCATCCAGCCGAAGTGGGGCGTGTGGACCAGCAGTGGCGCGCCCGCATTCACCGCGGCCATCATGGCCTGCGGGCTGACGGCGTGGACCTGCACCAGGACGCCCACCTTCTTCGACTCGTCGATGATGGCTTTCAGGACTTCAATTTCTTTCGCGGTGGGGCCGGGTTTGGGAGTGAGACTGATTTCCCCGGTGAACCTGATTCCCTGCGCGGCCATTTTTCGGACCGCGTCGCGTGCCTCGTCAGGAGTTCCGGTCAGCCGGACCGAGCCGCTGGGAATAATGCGCGGTCCGTTGATGACGCCCTTCTCGATGTGATCGCGGAGTGTCAGATTGCCTTCCGCCGGGCCTCCTCCAGAGAGGATTGTTGTGTAGCCCGCATCGAGAAGTTGCTGCATCTGGACCTTCTCGTCAGGACCCGTATTGATATGCCGATGGGCATCGATGAAGCCGGGCATTGCGGTCATGCCTTTTGCGTCGATCACCTGCAGCCCCTGGGTTGAAACGGCTGCCGGCGAGACGGAGACGATCTTACCCGCGCGCACGACCACTGTGGCGGAATCGATGACCGAACCGTTGCCGACGATTACTCTCGCGTTTGTGATAGCGATGTTCTGTGCCGGCAAGAGCGTGGTGCTCAAGGTCAGAAGAAAAACGATGGGTGCAATTTTCATGGGATCTTCGCTGGCGTGCGTTCTATCATATCGCCGCGAAGGCCGGTTGAGAGAGGTTCCCCGCGCTTACGCCTGGGGTTATGAGCCGCGAAGCCGCCCGTTAGCGGCAGGGTTGGCCGGGAGCGCAGAAGACATCGATCTGGACATCGCCCCACTTACCGAGAGTGGTGTTCTGCCACTGGTCGAATTCAGGCCGCGCGGCGAACCACTGACGCCAGAAACGAACGTTGCTGTCGCCGCCGTAGATGGCAAATCTGCCGGCGTGCTGGAGAGTATCGTCAGTCAGGGTCCGTGCATAGTTCTCCGCTTCGGTGGAGGACTCGAAGGGAAAGGCATAGGCGTGACCGCCGGCGGGGTAGACGGCGAGGTTGGAGTAAAGAAATCCTGTGGCGGGCTCCCCCGGTCTCCACGCCGGCGGGCGTGCTTCGATGAATGGGCTGGGAGTAATGACGGGAACTTCCTGGTTGCCGGTCCATTGGCGCAGCGCCATGGCGGCGTCTCGCCAATTGGAATTCTGATGAAGCGGCCACAAGCGGGTCCAATGCCCGCCGAAGACAAGTACGCCGATCCCGAGTGCCAGTGCCATGCGCTTCCACAGGCGCTCCGGAACAAAAAACGCGAAGCATAAAGAGAAGACGAGAACCACACCGGGGATGGCCAGATACATGTAGCGTCCGACGAAGACACTATTGCCGGACAGCGTCGAGAAGGCGTAGATCGCGAGCGGGTCGACCAGCCACCAGGCGGCGATCAGCAGCATGGAAGCGGGGGCGGCGAGGTTCCGCGTGACATCCCACTGCGCGTACCGGTTCAGGAAAGCAACAACTGCGCATACCCCTGCGATCGTGTGCCACTTCAACTGGGAGGTGAGATCGCTCCACGAGGGGCGGGGCACCACAACATGGCTTGACGCCTCGTGCAGGATATTCAAGGCAGTCAGCGCCACGGGGAGAGCGGCGACCGCCATCAGGCAAAACATTGCCAGGGCCTGCAGCCAGGTGCTGGCCGTTCGGGACGTTGCGATCCGAAAAACGGCGTAGATCGCGAAAACGATGTAAAAGGGCCAGAAGAGCAGATGCACCCACCACAGGAGCGAGCCCAATGCCGCGAAGAGGAAACCATCGCGCAGTCGCCCGGAATCGAGCCAGCGGATCAGACACAGAAGCGTCAGGCTGAGCGTCAGGGTGCCCAAGGCATAAGGCCGGGCATCGGAGGCCTGGTAGTTGAATTCGCGCAGGACCAGGCATCCGAAAATCACAAGCCAGCGCATGCCCGGGTGAATGAGGCGGGCCGCAAGAGCTCCGATGACGAAAAGGGCCGCTCCCATTGCCAGAACGGAGGACAACCGATAGCTGATTTCGCTGGTACCGAACAGGTGCGAAGACAGCCACGGCAACGAGTAATAAACCGACGCCGCCACCTGAGGAGCCGCGCGCAGCGAGGGGGCCGAAGCGCCGTGCTGAACGACAAATACGGTTCCCATCTCGTCGACCCAGAAGCTGGTCGGCAGAGACATGAACCAGAGCCGGACTAAACAGAGAGCGAGGACAGTGAAGAGAGCAAAATCGAGGGTCCTGAAGCGGCTGAAAAACGCACCGCGTTGAGCCAGCGGGGCGTCGATTGTCAATTCATTCACAGATCGCATAGAAGGTCAGTTCGACGACGCGTACTCTTTGAGCATGCGATGGGAGATTCGCCAGCAAGGTTTCCGCCGAAATCCGAAAGTCTGGTTCAGTGTCTGTGGTCTGTGTGCGGTTCGACCCACTCAGCCCCGGACGACCAGAATGGGGATGTCGAGTTGATGACGAACCGGGTTGATAGTGTTGCCGAAAATAAGGTCTTTGATGCTGCCGTGCCCGTGCGCGCCCATGACCAGAAGATCGGGAGAAATCTCGTGAGCGTATTTGACGATTTCTTTGCGCGGATTCGAGCCGTGGCGGATCGCCGTCTCCACCTCGATCTTCATTTCAGACAGGGAATTCACGAGGCTGTCAAGATAGTCGCGGCCGGCCTCTACCTCAGCCGTCGAGGACTCCGAACCGTAGATCTGACTAGTGACACCTTCCTCCACGTGCAGCAAATATATACGTCCATGTGTGCGGGAAGCGAGCGCCGCGGCATGGCTCAGCGCGATACGGTCGAGTGGTGAGTGATCGAGGGGTACGAGAATGCGCCGGTAAGTGGGAGGCGCGATCAGATCGGCGGAGCGTTCTTCCAGCCCGAGCGTCGCTGTTGCGGCGGTTGGACGGCGGTACGGCTGGAGGGCGATCCAGATCAGCAGGCCGAACAGGCCGCCGGCTACGGCGAAACAAACTATCCAGACCAGGGTGGCGTAGCTACCCGCGTGTGACGCCCAAACCGCAATCTGCTGCTGGGCGAGCCAGAGATTCAGCGCGACTACGACGAGGGCTGTGATCCAGCCTCCGAGCCGTAGTTTCCAGCCACTGGCAAACGGGCCCATGCGCTGCGGGTCGTTGGTGAAATGGATGAGCGGCATGATGGCGAAAGGCAGTTGCAGCCCAAGCACTACCTGGCTCAGCAGCAGAAGCTGCAGCGTGCCGCGGCTGCCGGCCAGCCAGATCACGATGAAGGCGGGCACGATTGCAAGCGACCGCGTAACGAGACGCCGCAGCCATGGCCGCACGCGGATGTTCAGAAAGCCTTCCATGATGATCTGGCCGGCGAGCGTGCCGGTCAGAGTGGACGATTGTCCCGAGGCAAACAGTGCGACGGCGAAGAGTTTGGCAGCGACCAGAGTACCCATGAGCGGCGTCAGCAGCAGGAAGGCCTGCTGGATTTCGTCGACGGGCTTATGCGCGCGGTAAAACACAGCAGCGGCGAGAATCAGAATCGCGCAGTTGATGAACATCGCGATATTCAGGGCAACCGTGCAATCCACCAGATTCCATTTGCAGGCGCTGCGTTTTTCCGCTTCGCTATGACCGATGTGGCGGGTTTGCACGAGCGCGGAATGCAGATAAAGGTTGTGCGGCATCACAGTCGCGCCGAGCATCGCGATCGCGATGTAAAGGCTCCGGTTATCGATGCGCGGCACGAGTCCGCTCAGGATGCCGGCGGAGTCCGGATGCGCCATAAAGAGCTCTATGGCGAAACAGATGGCGATGACGGCGATGAGGGAAAGAATAAACGCTTCGAAATAGCGAATCCCGAGTTTCTGCAGCCAGAGCACGAGGAGCGTATCGAAGGCAGTCAGGGCCACCGCGGCAAGCAGCGGAATGTGGAAGAGGAGATTGAGCGCGATGGCAGCTCCCAGCACTTCCGCCAGATCGCAGGCTACGATTGCAATTTCACAGAGAAACCACAGGGCGAGGTTGACGGGCCGGGGATAGGTTTCGCGACAGGCCTGGGCAAGATCGCGGCCGGTAACGATGCCAAGCCGCGCGCCCAAAGTCTGCAGCAGGATCGCCATGATGTTGGACATGACGAGCACCCAGAGCAGCCGGTAGCCGAACTGAGCGCCGCCGGAGAGGTCCGTAGCCCAGTTGCCGGGGTCCATGTAGCCGACACTGACGATATAGGCCGGTCCGGCGAACGCGAACATGCGGCGCCAAGTGGAGACGTGATTGACGTGGACGGACTCGTGGACATCGGCGAGCGAGCGGGGTTTGGAAAACCCGCTGGTCGATTCCCCGTGAATCAAGAGAAGTCCCTCAAACACTAACTGTAACGTGGTGCAGGCGTCGCGATTCGTTAAGCACTGTTTAAAATAGAACGCACATGTCCCTTCGTCCGTTGCTTTCCGAGGAACAGATCCAGAAGCGCATTCTTGATCTGGGTGCGCAGATCGATGCCGATTATCCGGATGGAACGCTGTTTTTGATATGCATTCTGAAGGGTGCGATATATTTTCTGGCGGATCTTTCGCGCGCGATCAAGCGGGACACTTTCATCGACTTCATGGGAATTTCGAGCTATGGGCGGGGTAAGACCAGTTCAGGCGAGGTCAGAATCACCAAGGATCTGGATATTTCGCTCGAAGGCGCGGACGTACTGATCGTGGAAGACATTATTGACAGCGGCGTCACGCTGAATTACCTGACGAGTCTGTTGCAACAGCGCAAACCAAAGTCGGTCAGAATCGCGACATTGTTAGATAAGCCGGAACGCAGACTGCGGCCTGTGGACGTGGCTTACGTGGGTTTTCGGATTCCGGATGAATTCGTGGTGGGATACGGGCTCGATTTTGCGGAAAAATATCGGAATCTGCGCGATATATGCATTCTGGAACCGCAGGAGGGCGAAAGCGGCTAAGATTCCCCGCGCTGACGCTTGGGGTTATACCGCACGATAACCCCGAACGTGAGAGAGGGGATACTCTTTTCCCCTGTTTCCCTGGACGAGGCGAAGCGGGCAGCCGGATCGACTCTCACCGTCGCAGGCACTGCTTTCGCGCGGCGGAGTCCCAATTATGATGCTTGTACGCATGACGTCACTCATCTAAACTGGTATATAAGACTGGATGATAAGGAGCTACCGCGACAAGGATACGGAGCGTCTGGCGTCTGGTGAGAGAATTCCCCGGTGGGCGCCGTTCCGGCAGCAGGCTGAGAAGCGTTTACGCATTCTCGATGCCGCCACCTCGTCAGGCGACCTTGCCGCGCTGAATTCCAACCGTCTGGAAGGCCTGAAGGGAAACCGGAAGGGCCAGTTTTCCATTCGGATCAACGACCAGTGGAGAGTTTGTTTCGAGTGGCCCAAAGACGACCCGGGCCCGTCGAATGTTGAAATTGTGGATTACCACTGACCGAAAGGAGAGCACCATGGCACGCACACCCGTTCATCCCGGAGAGATTCTCGCAGACGAGTTGGAGGAGATCGGCATCACGGCCAAAAAGCTGGCCGACGTTCTCAAAGTGCCGCCCAACCGTCTTTATCAGCTTCTGGCGAGAAAGCGGAACGTCACGGCAGACACCGCCTTGCGTTTGAGCCAGTATTTCGGGATGTCCGCGGATTTCTGGATGAACCTCCAGAGCGCATACGAGCTTGACCTGGCGCGCCAGCAAGTTGGCAAGGCCATACAACGAATTCCGAAACGAAGCGGTGTTGCGACGGAAGCAGAGGCTCGGCTGCCCCCCTAAGTTCTTCTCCGTTTGAAGTGGCGCGATTTATTGCGATCACCAGCACACTTCCATGCATTTTTGTTTGAACGAAGATTTCTAACCTATGTCCAAATGTCCAAATCTCTTGCTCCTGACGGACCCCGGCTGGAAGTCCGCGTTCGGTGGAGCGCCAGCCCACGAAAAGCATCAGATGAAAGTTCAAAACCGCCTGTCCCACCACGAAAGATCAGCAGTTTCAGACACGGTGTGACAGGCATACAGCCTGTCGTCACTTCCGGGGGCGAGGCAAAGAGGGCAGTCGGAAATCAACTCTTACTGTGGAGGGCACTGCTTCAGCGCGGTCGTTGACCACGATTGGCCGGAACTTCCAGTTGGAGACCGCAGCGAGCGCAGCATCATCGAGACCGTGACCCAGCGATTCGATGACGCGCAGATCGCGCGGTTCGCCCTGCTCGTTCACCACCAGCGAGATAACAACGGTTCCTTCAATCCGGGCCAGTTGCGCATCCAGCGGATACGCCGGATCAGTCTGCAGCACGATAGGCGGATGGTTGCTCGTCAGCAGATGTGCCAGTGGATCGCCGAGATAAGGCATCTTTGAATCCTCGCTGGGCGGCAACTCTCTCTGTCCCCACGCGAATGCCAAGGTCGAAAGAACGAGGATGGCTTTCCCGTCTTTGGTCGCGGCCCTGAAGCGCCACGCACGCGCGACGCGAATCGCTTCGGCGCCCCAGACTTCGGCTGACGAATTCAGTATCTGGAAATCAACCGGCACGCCGCGTGGGTCGATATCGAACTGAATGGTGGCGGACGCGGTGCGTCCAGTGGCTCCGATGAGTTCGCCTTCGTCAATGGCATCCGGCGAAATACCGGCGCCGGCAGGATACGGCGCGAATGAGAAAACCGGGCGTGATGCGCCGTCAGGCAGTGCGAAACTTGCCTGCGTGAGATGCCAGCGGCTCTGTTTGGCGGGAAGGCGGAAATCCATGGCAAAGCTGGCGAAAACCGGAATCGGCCTGCCAGCGAACGTGCCCGGTTTGAAGCGCCAATGGGTTATCGCCTCAATTGCCTTCTCATCGAGGCCGAGGCCGAGAGGCCGGGTGACACGCATATCTCTCGGCAAGCCATCGGGCTCGATGATGCCACTTACGACGACCGTGCCTTCCAGCCCTGCCAGACGGGCTTCCGCCGAATAGCCTGGTTGGGTCCTTCGGGTAACGATTGGCGCGACGACTCCGTTCCTGACGCGGTAAGCACCGCCCGGAAGCGGCAGATCGTCGGTCGTGCCGGAGGGCGGCTCGGCGATCTGAGCACCGCGCTCGAAACGGAGGAGCGAGGCGGCTTCAACCGCGGCTCCGGCCGTGTTGTCGCCCGTCTCGACCGCGAGAACGAACTCCTGTCGCGCTCTGTCGGAATCAGTCGGCTGGAAAATCTTTCCGAGATTGATGTAAGACCAGACCACGATCCATGCCGGTTCCCGGTCGCCTTCAAGAGCGCGATTGAACTGGAGGGCGGCACCCTGCAGATCTTTTCGTTGTCGCAGGATCTGACCAAGGCGGAAATGAGCGATGGAACTGCGCGGATTGGTTTCCAACTCCTGCCGGTAGCTCTGTGCCGGATCGTCGGCGGGTGGCTGAGCGACAGCCGCAGCGCAGAGCAAAATGATGGTAGCGAGCAATCTCATTCGTATGCCTGCACGGGCCAGATGTTCTTTATGATAGGCAGATTTCGAAGGCGGCAACGAAGGGGTCAAAAATGTCGTCAAATAGAGATATGGTTCAGCGACCTGGTTTCTGCTTGATCCCCGCCGCTCTGGTTGCGAGCTTTGTGTTGCCCGGAAGCGGCTATTGCCAAATCAGTTTTCCTGGTCAAAGCCCTTATCCCGGCCAGAATCCATACCCCGGACAAAACCCGTATCCAGGCCAGGGCCGCTATCCCGGCGGCGGAGTCGGCGGCACCGGCTATCCGGGTCAAACCCAGAGTCGAACGGAAACTACCCGGGAGCAGAAGATTAACGTCATCACGCTGAAGGGCATGCTGCGCAAGATTTCGGACAGCAGCATGATTGTCGAAGCGGACGACAAGCGGATTGTAACGGTGGCACTCGGGACTTCGACGAAATACTACAAGGGTTCGGGAGACAACGCCAGGAACCGCGATCTGCAGCCCGGGGATCATCTGAGCGTCGACGCCACGCAGGATGACAACGGCTACTACCATGCGAAGGCTGTCACGCAGGTGAGGAAGGGAACTGCGGAAGAGCGCGCCGCGGCTTCGCAGTCCGTAGACTCTTCACCAATCGCCGATGACGTCAAAGGCGGGGGAACGGTGGGCGGCGATGATGACCGGCCCCGGCTCAAGCGAAGTGCGTCAAGTGCCGACGATTCGTCCAAAACTGAAATCACTCCGCAGATTACACGGGGTGATTCCAGCGATACAACGGCGAGTTCGCGCCGTCAGGTGGCGCAGAACGATGCACCGGCGGCGCCTGACCCGGATGATTCGGGACCGCCGAAGCTGCGCCGCGGCATACCCCAGCAGCGAGCGTCTTCGTCTTCGACCTCGCGCGATTCCGATCCGAAGCTGGTAGCGCAAAACGATACGCCAGCCGGTCGTCCCAGTATCCACGCACAGGAAGTCAACGGGGTAACGCAGAAACCCAATGCGCCCAAAATCGATACGAGTACGGGTGGTGGGGGCGGCGAGCCGGGCCGGGTGTACATCCCGAAGAGCGGCGACCCTATCATTGACAACGCGCGGGAGGCGGCGTTTTCGTTTGCCGAAACGCTGCCCAACTATGTCGTGAAGCAATTCACGACGCGCTACCAGACCGAAGCGGCCCGGGGCGGCCAGACATCCTGGCGTGCGATCGACACCGTGACGGCCGACGTGGTTTCGGACGGCGGCAAGGAAACCTACAAGAATATCCAGGTTAACGGCAAGACGCCGAAGGAAGCGGTGGAGAAGAGCGGGTCCTGGTCGACGGGTGAATATGCGAGCGTGCTTCTCGACATCCTCTCGCCGGGCACGGACGCGGATTTTCACAACAAGCGCACGACTACGATCGTGAATCGGTCCGCCTACCGGTACGACTTCTCTGTGGAGCAGCCTAACTCACACTGGCATGTCTATTCTGCGTCGGAGTCTTACCTTCCGGAATACACCGGGACGATCTGGATCGAGAAAGAGAATTCGCGTGTACTTAGGATCGAACTATCGGCGAAGAACATGCCGAAGGCCTTCGCTTTGGATACGGTGGAATCAGCTGTCGACTATGATTATGTACTGATCGGCGAGAGCAAATTTCTCCTGCCAGTGCACTCGGAGTCGCTGAGCTGCGAACGCGGAACGAGCGACTGCAGCCGCAACGTGATCGATTTCCGCAACTACAAGAAATTTGGCGCGGATACATCAATCACCTTCGATTCCACGCCGGAGAAGTAAAAAGCGCCGTTGCTATACTTCATCCGATGAACAGAGCTTGTTGCGCGTTCCTCGCGGCGTCGCTGTTATGCGCATGCAGGAAGGCTCCTGAGCTGACAGCCGTGCAATCGGCTGCGACCGCGCTCGGCGGAAAAGACAAAATTCAGTCGGTCAAAACGCTGATTATTGAGGGCGCGGGCGAAAACGGCAATATCGGTCAGAACGTAACGCCTGAAGCTCCACTTACAACCTGGAAAGTTGAGGGTTTCAGGCAGACTCGCGATTTCCAAAACAAGAGGATGCGCACCGAACAGGTTCGCACGGCCCAGTTCCCATTCGCTCTTTCAACGCTGGCAAAGCAGAGCCGGTCGCTGGATGGGAACGTCGCGTGGGACACGACTTCCGAGGGCTCTTCGTCGCGGCTCACGGATCAGGCGGCTGCCGATCGCCAGCTTGAGCTGCTGCAAAATCCGGTCGCAATTGTGCGGACAGCGCTCGATCCGACGACTAAGGTCACGAATTTTCGAAAGAAGGGAAATCAGGAATTGATCGATCTGGCCACTGCCGCGGGACAGATTCTGACTCTCAGGATCGACAGCGGCACCGGCTTGCCTGCCAGCGTCAGTTCGGTAACCGACCAGCCGAACCTGGGCGATGTCGCGCTGGAGATGTCATTTACAGACTACCAGGATGTCGATGGCCTGAAGCTGCCGATGCATCTGACGACGAAGCTCGATCAGTGGATGCTTTCGGATATACGGGTTTCGAAGTACACGGTGAACGGCGATGCGAAAGATCTGGCGGCATCGAGTGCCCTGAAGGCCGAGCTGCCGGCTCCGGCAAATCCGCCGATTGAAGTGACTGTGGAAAAAGTAGCTCCCGGGATTTGGTGGCTGGCAGGGGCGGGCAATCATCACAGCGTGGCATTTGAGTTCGCAGATCACCTGACACTGTTCGAGCTGCCGGAGAGCGAGGCACGTGCCAAAGCGGTGATCGATAAAGCCCATTCACTGTCGTTCGGGAAGCCTCTTACGGAAGTAGTAATTTCGCACCACCACTTCGATCATTCGGCAGGGCTCCGGGTAGCCGTGGCTGAGGGGCTGACGATTATTACGCAGCGCGGAAACGTTGCGTTCTTCAAGGACCTGGTTGCCCGTAAACACACCGTGGTGCCAGATGGGCTGGCCAGAAATTTTGCGGCTCCACCGATGAAGATCAAAGCTGTAGACGACGAACTCGTGCTGAAAGACAGTGCTATGGAGCTCGATCTATATAAGGTGCAGGATAACTCACACTCTGACACTCTCCTGATGGGTTTCGTTCCCGCGGAACACATTCTGGTTCAGGCCGATCTCTACGATTCCGGCTGGCAGAAATTCCCATGGGCTGACAATCTTGTCAAGAACGTGGAGATGCGCAAACACAAGGTCGAGAAGGACGTGCCGATTCATGGGAACATCGAAACCTGGGACGAAGTGCTGAAGACAATGCGCGCGAAGAACCAGGAAAAGTAGAATCAGTGGCTGTCCGTGCGCCGGCTCGCGTTCTCCCATCGACGCCGACGGGTTACGCACCCGCAAATAGTGGATTCGGTCGAATCACGCTGAAATTGACGACGCGGGTCTTCACATTTATCGCTGATCACTCCGTTGGCTCCTGCGCTTCGGGGCGTGGGCGGGCGCGACAACCGGTCTTTCCACTGACCGCAACATCGGCCTTCGCATAGATTCGTATCTGCTCGAAAGCTGAATCCAGCAGGTGGTCAGAGTCTGGCCGATCGATGTTGCCGCGCAAAATACCTGGCAGATCGTAGAAAGAATGCGGCGCGGGTTCCCGTGTTGTAAAGCGGATCAGG
>ODAK010001014.1_pt1 | contig 31559 bp, 26 predicted proteins | sample 1539591 | NCBI WGS metagenome assembly ODAK01 (sample SAMEA3539303, study PRJEB22396) | soil metagenome | biome: tundra; feature: field; material: soil | place: USA | collected 2010-05 | depth 0.15 m
GATGACCGAGTTCTAACGGATCAGGTGAGAAGAGCGGAATGACGGGAGACTGTCACGTTCCGTTCTGTGGGAGCCCGGGGGTGAAATCCCCCCGGGCCACCCGGCCGGCTAGCTTACAAGGACCCAGAACGCGCAGTGATGCTCGGCGGACGTCTGATCGCGGCTGGCAGCAGTGTCGTCGCTGGCAGCAGTGTCGTGCATGGTTGCAGCGCTGTCGGCACCGTTCATGTCGTTTCTGCTCCGGGGGTGGCGGGCTGGGCGGCCAGAGCCTCCAGCGCGTCGATGAGGGACTGCAGATGGATGGGCGACAGGCCGCGCAACTGCTCGGCGATGACCGTTGCCCGCATCTGGTGGATCTGTTCGAGGTAAGCAAGGCCTGCCGGGGTAACCGAGACGAGCGTGACCCGACCGTCGGCCGGTTCCGCGTTCCGGCGACGAGGCCCACCGCCGCCATCCGGCGCACGAGGCTGGTCATGCCGGGCTGGGTAATCCGCTCGGCGGCCACGAGACCGGTGATGCGCAGCGGGCCGCGCCGCGCGAGCAAAGCGAGCGTGCTCAGGGCGACGGAGTTCCATTCGACTGCCGGCGTTGCCCGCCGCAGCCAGCTGGCGAGCCGTTCCAGCACAAGGCTGATCTCAGCGGCCGGGTCCGGCGGTGCGCTGCGCGCGGCAGCCGGGCCAGCGGCCGGTTCAGTCTGCGTTCCGTGCATGCAGGAACTACATCATTGATTTATATAAATTAGTGATGATGGTGAGTTGCTCAGCCTGCCCAGGCGTCGATCAGCGGGACAAGGTCCTCGAGGCAGCTGATCACGGCATCTGGCCGGGCGTCCGGATAGCGCGGAACCGCACTGTGCGGGATCAGCACGGCCCGCATGCCGATGCTCTTGGCGCCGTGCACGTCGTCGAAGGGACGGTCGCCGACGAAGACGCATTCAGCCGGGTCCGCGACGCCGACGGCGGCCATCGCGGCGCGGAAGGCTTCCGGATGCGGCTTGGTCCAGCCGATCTCGCTGGAGTAGACGGCGCCGTGGATGAGGTCAAGCACCCCATCACGGCGGAAAACGTCCTCGTGCCAGCTGCGCGGCCACATCGTGTTGGACAGCACGCCGACCCTGATCCCGCGGTCGCGCAGGTAACGCAGCAGTCCGTCCGCCTTGGGGTCGGTGAATGTGTGCGGCTCCCAGGCGCGCAGGTAGCTCGCCAGGAATTCCTCGCTGGGCGCCACGCCGGCCCGCTTGAACACCTGGAAGATCGTCGCGCTCCGGTGCTCTTCCTCGGCGGACAGCCATAGCTCCCGCTCGGCCTCGAAGATCGCCCGCGCGACCTCTGCGTGCTCTCCGTCGGAATAATGCAGCCCGCAGACGCCATGCCACAGATCGACGTGGTCGATCGTGTGCCACGGGGTCAGCGTTCCGCCCCAGTCAAAAATGACTGCCCGCACCACCATGGCCCGCATCTTAGGCGAGGCGTGGTGCTGGCTGCGAGATGTTCTTGCCGACGCATGTAACCGGCACTGCGCAGCCAGGTAACCAGCATTGCGCAACCACTTCCGCTAGTTTCTCTGGCATGTCCGGATTGCAATTCGTCGTGGACTTTGCCAGGAGCCTGGCATGGCCGCTCGCGGTCGTGGCACTCGTCGTGGTCCTGCGCCGTCCGATCGTAGACATTCTGCTGCAGCTCGCGGCGAGCCTGCGGCGGCTGCGGGCCGGTCAGTCCGACGCTGAGTTTGATCGCGTCGTCGGCCAGGCCAATGCCGAGCTGACCGCGGCGGTGTCGGCTGGGCACACCGATCCGGCGGCGATCCCGGTGCTGCTCAGGTTCGCCGGCCAGGCTCAGGACGATCCGCCGGCCGCATTTGCCCAGGCGTTAGGCGCCGTCGAGGCAGTCCTTCGCGAGCTGCTGTACGCCAGCGCAAGCTGCTGCCCGTCGGCAGCGGTGATCCGACCGCGGTGGCGCGGTTCGCGCGGGATCAGGGGCTCATGCCCGAGTCGATGGTCCGCGCGGTTGATGGCATCGTCAGCCTGCGCAACTTCGCCGCCAGCGACCCGGCACGGGCCACCCGCGACCACGCGGTGAAGTACCTCGCACTGGTCGACACCCTTCTTTCCGCCATTGCGCGGCAGCGGGACCGGTTCGCTGTCGCGCAGTCCCGCATGCCATGACACCTGTACGCCATAACGCCCTGTACGAGGACATTGCACTAGATGTGCCCATGGTTCAGCCTGAAAGGCAAAACTGCAGCGCAAAGGTTGTTTCCGTCGTTGCCCTCCCGTCGCCTGGAGTCTGGCCGGTGCTCTTGGCGTTATCGGCTGGGTGTCCGGCAAGCCTGCCGCAGTCTCAGGCCGAGGAGGAGCATAGGATGCGACAGCACCATCGCGGCCGCCGGCGGCCTGGCCTCAGAGCCGCCGCGAGCGCGACGCTCGTAAGCGCGCTCGCCATCATCGGGGCCACTGCGGCCGGGGCGGCCGCAGCCGCCCGGGCCGGGCACGGCCCAGCACATTTCCCCGGCTACCAGCGGCGATCTCGGCAACGGCGCTGACCAGCAACCACGCGCCGCTGATCGCGCGCACCGCCGATGACCTGCTGACGACCTTCACCGGCCTGTACGGCGACCGGGCCGGGATGCCGGTCAGCAACAGCTACCAGACCTGCTCCCGACGGCACGACCGACCCGGTCGGCTCGCTCGCCTACTGGACTCCCGGTGTACGACACGGCGTCGACCCCCGCCGCCGGTCACGACGCGAACCCGTCCCTGGCCTGACGCCGCGCAGGGACTCGCCTACGTGGCGGACATGCTCGAGAGCGGCGCGCCTGTCATCGATGCATACATCGCTGACCTGCACGGCAACGAGTTCATCCCGCTTGTCCGCCTGCACCCGCGCCCCGGACGCGCTGGGCAGCGGCACCGCCTGCTGCGTCGAGCAGGCGCAGTATTACAACCAGGCGTTCGGCATCTTTTTCCAGCGCCTGGCCGCCAACGGGATCACGCCGAAGAACACGCTGTTCATCATCAGCTCGGACGAGGCCGACCACCAGGCCGGCGCCGACATCGGCCGGGCAATTCAGCCCGCCCGGCTACCTGCGACGGTGCGACAGCGAGCGGCGACATGGTGACCCCCGACGTGGAGTGCACCTACCCGGCGGGATCATTCGGCGAGCTGGACGCGAACGTGACCGGCCTGCTTGGCACCGAGAAGGCGACAGACTGCGTTCAGCATGGACGATGACACGGCACCGGAATATTACCTGACCGTCAACCAGGGACCGGACACGCCCACGGTCCGCACCTTCGACCGCGACCTGGCCCGGGCTCATGGCCAGCAAACCGTAGCTAGGCAACACCAGCGAGACGATCGCGAACTACCTTGCGGACCCGACCGAGGAGGCGATCCTGCAAATGGTGAATGCCGACCCGGCGCGGGCGCCGACGGTGGCTATGTTCGCCAAGCCCGACTACCGCCTGCAGGCCGCGCCGCTGACAGGTTCCTGCAAAGGGGAAGTACGCGTGCCAGGACTCTCCCTGCCGAATACGCCTGGGATCACGGCGACTATGCCGCCGAGATCAACGCCAACTACATCGGATACGTGGGTCCTGGCGTCAAGCACCTGGGCCTGGACGGCAACCAGCCGAACCAGGGACCCAGCTCGGCGGGTCCCGACAGTGGCCAGATCACTGTCGCGCAGACGCACCTGGCGGGACTGTGGACCGACGAGACCGACATCAGGCCGACCCTGATGTACCTGACCGGCCTGCGGGACGACTACCGGCAGGTCGATCGCGCCCTGCGAGCGCTCGAGGTGGCCAGGGATACCCTGGCCGGGCGGGCTGGAGGCTGCTGCGTTCGCTGACGTGCCAGTGCCGCAGGCCGGAGTGCAGACCCGCGCCTGCCAGGCGATCATTCACGCCGCGCACGCACTGGCCAGCTCCAGCCAGCCAGGACTGGGTCGGCCGGCCAGCACCGGGCCGGCCGCGCGGCGGCGGCCGCGGGAGTACCCCTTCCGCGGCCGCCCGGCGCGGTTGGCGGTTGACGGCCAGCCGGCCGTGCGCCGCAGCCCGCAGCCTGGGACACTAGGCGGAAGCCGCGCCGCCAAGGAAGCGCCGGCCCAGGAGGGAAGCGTGCTATGGCCGATCCGGACGCAAAAGTCCAGGTGCACGGCACAGTCGCCGTGAATGGCAAAGTGGCCAGCCGTGACCCCGACGCGGTCGTCGCCGAGATCGAGCGCACCAGGGAGAACCTGGCACGCACCATCGACAGCATCGCCGACCGGGTAAGCCCGGCGAACAACGTGCGCCGGCTCCGCAAGCAGGTGCAGGAGCAGCTCGCCAGGGCCGACGTCCAGCTGGCGGCCATCGCCGTGGGACTGGCAGTGGCCGGCATCGTGATCATCCGGATCTGGGGGCGGCGGAGGAAGTAGCCGGCCCGGGAGTGGCTCGGGGACGGATCGGAGACGGCGCCGTCAGCCGAACGCCTGGCCCTCGCCCCGGTATGCGGGCACGGTCGCCACTACAGTGTCGTCCTCGATCAGGTGCAATTCGTTGAACCGCTCGCACAGCTCGCCCGCCTTGGCATGCCGCAGCCACGCCCTGTCGCCGATGCGCAAGCTGTCGGCGGCCGGGCCGAGCAGCGGCGCCTGGACCTCGCCCGCGCCCTCGGCGGAATCGAGCCGTAGCCCGGTCGGCAGGTAAGGGCTCGGCAGCCGCCCGGCGCGGTCACCACGCCCCGTCCTGGCCGGCGTACCACCGGAAGCGCGAACAGGGCGGCTGGCCGGCCGGAGAAACCGCGGTAGCTGTCGAACAGCCGCGGGTGGTAGAGCCCGGATCCGGCGCCGATCTCGGTCACCGCCGCCTCTGCGGTCGTCTTCTCCAGCGAGCCCGTCCCGCCGCCGTTGACAAACTCCAGCGGCGACACCTGACGGACCGCGGCAACGATCGCGGCGCTTGGCCAGCTCGTCGCCAGATTTCCACTGCATATAGCGGATTGCCCGGGCGTAGACGGGCCTGCCGGGCGGATTATCCCCGACTCCGGCGATCTGGCTCTCGTATGCCATCAGGTCGGCCAGCGCGAGTCCCGGCCGGGCGACGATTTCCCTGGCCAGCGCGGCCGGGTGTCATTGCTGGCCTGGCTTGCGGCCAGCCGGAGCGCCTCGGGCAGGGTGCAGGCGAGAATGCCGCGAACCCGTCCAGCCGCAGCACCTCGTCAAGCACCCGGCGGCTGTGCACGGACTTGCTCGCCAGCCGAATCGGCTTTCCCGCTGCCCGCCGGGGTCATCGCTGCCGCGTTTGCGCGCGGGCCGCGAGGTCGGCGACGGCGAACGGCGGCTCCAGGTGCACCGTGGCGGCGTTGTACCGCGCTAGCTAGGTCACGCTCGGTGGCCGCCAGGCTCACTCCTCTTCCCGGATCAGGGCCGTGTACTCAGCTGCCGTGAGCAGGCCCGGCGGCTCCTCGTCGTCCGCCAGCCTGACCTTGAACAGCCAGCCCGCCCCGTACGGATCGGAGTTCACCAGGCCGGGGTCATCGTCGATCTCGCCGTTGACCTCCGTCACCTCGCCGTCGACGGGGGAGTAGATGTCGCTGACCGACTTGGTCGACTCGACCTCGCCGCACGGCTCGCCGGCCGAGACCTTGCCGCCAGGTGGCGGCTGGGAGACGTAGACGACGTCACCCAGCGCGTTCTGAGCGTGGTCGGTGATGCCGACAGTCGCGGTGGAGTCGCTGACGGCCACCCACTCGTGCTCAGGGGTGTAATGCAGCTCTTCGGGAACGGTCATGGTCGCCCTCTCTGTGCCAGATGCCAGTACTGCCCGTTGTGCCTGCGCGGACCTGCTTTAGGCGCGACGGCGGTAGAACGGCAGCGAGGTCAGCGTCGCGGGCTCGGCACTGCCCCTGACGTCGACCGCGAGGCGCCCCGCACCGTCGCCGCCAGCCGCCAGCCGCGCGGCGTCCGGTTCGAGGTAGGCCATCGCGATCGGCACGCCCAGCGTGGGTGACGGGGCGCCGCTGGTGACCGTCCCGCGGGGCGCGCCGTCCCAGAGCACGTCATAACCGTGTCTGGGTACCCGGCGTGACTGGGCGGTCAGGCCCACCAGGACGCGCTCGGGAGCTGCCCGCGCGCGGCGGGCGAGCGCCGAGCGGCCGACGAAGTCACCCGGCTTGTCAAGCTTCACCACCCGTCCCAGACCCGCGTCGAACGGCGTTATGCCCGGGCCGAGCTCATTGCCGTAAAGCGGCATGCCCGCCTCCAGCCGGAGCGTATCCCGAGCGGCCAGGCCCGCCGGTACCAGCCCTCCGGCAGCCCCGGCCTTGCTCAGGACAGCCCAGATCCGCTCCGCGTCCTGCGGCCGGGCGAAGATCTCGAAGCCGTCCTCGCCGGTATAGCCGGTTCGCGCGAGCAGGACCGGGCAGCTGGCCACCCTGGCGGAGTAGCCGGAGTAGTACCTCACATCGGCGAGAGTGGCGTCAGTGAGCGGGCCGAGAATGCTCACCGACTGCGGTCCCTGGATGGCGATGAGCGCGTAATCGGCAGTCTGGTCGGCGACGGCCGCGTCCTTGCCGGCAGCGCGCTCGCGCAGCGCCGCCGCGACTACGTCGGTGTTCGAGGCGTTCGCGACGACGAGGAAGTCCTCCGCCGCCAGCCGGTAGACGATCAGGTCATCGAGCACGCCGCCATCGTCGGCGCAGATCATCGTGTAGCGGGCGCGGCCAGGCTGCAGCGCGGACAGCTCCCCGACCAGGGCGTAGTCCAGGGCAGCGGCCGCATCGGGGCCCGTCACGGCCAGCTCGCCCATATGCGAGAGGTCGAACAGCCCGGCCGCGCTGCGGACAGCGTTGTGCTCTGCGGTCTCGCTGCCATAGCGCAGCGGCATCAGCCACCCGGCGAAGTCCGTCAGGGTCGCGCCCCGCTCCGCGTGCACAGCGGTCAGCGGCGTGCGCCGGGGCGCAGCAGTGCGCCGAGGCGTCGGGGACTGGGGATCTGTCACAGGTGAACTCCGGACGATGAAGAGCGCTGGCCTGGGCCAGCCTACCGGGGAGCGACAGCCTGGGTGCCCGCTCCGCCGCCCAGCCCGGCTGCCGGCGCCGCGTGCCCGGCGCCGCGTGGCCGGCTCCGCGGCATATGGGCGGTACGCGGATCCGCCCACTGGCGGCCATCAAGTCGGGACCGTCGCCGTCACGGCGGGTGAGCGGTCACCGGGCGCTGCCGCCTTGCGCGGTCGCCGCACTCTCTCTGCCAACTCGGTGCGCGGCTGCCGCTGCTCAGTTAAGCAGCACTCGTGGTGATCAGTGCCGTATCTCGTGATTCGAGGAGACCACGAAACAGAACACCGCTCCAACCGGTACAACCGACCGGAGCCAGCGACCGCTCCAGCACGACGAAAGTGTGCGCCTCGCCCAGATCAGCTTCCCGTTCTCCCCGGACCAGCCGGACCGCACCCTCCCGGAAATCCTGGTCGAACTTCCTGCGTGTCTCTGCGATCGCAGTCCTCAAGGCGATGTGCTACGAGGAAGCCCTGTGGGGCGGATCTGGGGGCAGAAGGCAGCGCAGCCATCGCTGTAGCTGCGCGAAGTCCTCGTCGGTCACGGTCTGATCGTGGCGGCGGAACCGGCCGGCGGCCTCGCTGACGGCGAACCCGAGGACGGCCGTGCTGAGCAGGCGCTCGGTGCGCGCGACGTCGGGCTCCGCAACTCCGGCCTGGCGCAGCGCCGCGTAAATGATGTCGCCGACGTGCAGCGCCGTCTGGGTGACCGTCGGCCGGGACAGCAGCAGCGGAAAGACGCCGGGGTGACGCCGGGCCGTGGCACGGATACCGGAGGCCAGCGCTGTTAGGCGCTCGTCCCACGGCAGTTCCCGCGCGGGCAGCGGGAACTCGGTGAGCAATGCTTCGACCAGGCCATCTAGGAGAGCCGCCTTGCTGGCTACATGCCTGTACAGCGCCATGGGCGTGACCTGGAGGCGCCTGGCTACGGCATGCATGGTGACCGCGTCGAGCCCCTGATCATCGGCGATGTTGAGCGCGGCTTCCAGGATCGCTGCCCGCCCGATCTGTGCTGTCCGGCCCATTAAACTCCTGAGTATATGCTGTATGCTTACAGCATATACCCAAGGAGGTCGCCGTGCGAGTCCTGCTCAGTGATGGAGCCGGGCTCACCGCCCGGCAGAGCGCGACGCTGCTGTCCCAGGCCGGCCATCATGTGGAGGCGCTGTCTGCCGATCCGCTGTGCCTGTGCCGATTCACCCGCCACGTCCGGCGGGTGCACCGCGTCCCGGCCTACGGAACTGATCCGTTCGGCTGGCTGAGGGCCGCCCGCCGTCTGGCTCCAGATCACCTAGCAAGCCGAGGCCATGACCAGCCCTAACCAGTCCTGACGATCCGCCGCCGCTGTTGAGCTGGCGCGAGAGGAACCCGCGGGGTGCGGGCACAGGCCGTCCGATCCTAGAGTCTGAGCTTCCCCGCCAAGGAGGATGAATGTCCGCCACAATTCAGCCGGTGATCATGACCCCGGATCTGGACCGCCTTCTGGGTTTCTACATGGCGCTGCTCGGGGCCGTGGAAATCTCTCGAGTGCCAGACCAGGGCCCGGCCTTTTACGTTGGCCTCCGAGTCGGCAACGCCGAGCTCGGCTTGGTGGCTGATGCGGATGCCGAGACCGGCACGGCGCAGCGGATTCTGCTCAGCGTGGACGCCGGGGACGTTGCTGGCCTGCTGGAACGGGTGAAGGCCCTTGGCGGACGTGTGCTCGGCCAGCCGAACGACATGCCGTGGGGGCAACGCGTCGCGCACATCCAGGACCCGGACGGCAATACTGTCAACCTCACCCAGCCGATCTAGACAGACGGGTGTCACCCCTGCCGGCGCTTGCTTAACTGACAGCCGCCTGGCCTGGAACCATGATCGTGGTGGATCGGTGGCGCCCTGGGCACAGCTATCCACCACGATCAAGGAATACGATCACCCATAGTCAAGGAATGATGGTGGCATGGAACTGCTAACCGAAGATGAGATCACCGCGAAGCTCAGCGACCTGCCCGGCTGGGAGCATGCCGGGAGCAGCATCAGCCTGACGTCGACCCGCGGCGACTTCCGCGATGCGATTCTGTTCGTGGGGGCGGTGGCCTACCTGGCTGAGGCGGCTAATCACCACCCGGACCTCTTGATCCAGTGGAACAAGGTGACGCTGACCCTGTCGACCCATTCGGCGGGCGGCCTCACGGCGGCTGACTTTGCCCTCGCAGCGAAGATCAGCGGGCTGCACTGAACTCGGGCTGCACTGAACTCGGCTGTACTGAGTTCGGGCTGCACTGAACTCGGCGAAGCATGAACTCGGGCCGGGCTGAGTCAGTGCCCCGCCTGCGGACGGCGCCACGCCCCCGGGTGGCGCCATCCGCAGAGCGAAGATCCCCCTACCGCCCGTCGCGACCCTCGTGCCTCGCGCGACAGGTCCCGGCGACAAGCCGGGCCTCGCGCAACCGGATGATCCCCCCTGGAATGTCACCCGGCCCCCGGACGAGGGTCCCCCTCCGCGACGTGCGGTTCCCCGTGCCCCCGCGTCGCCCCCCCTTGGCCCGGCAAGCCGGGCGCGAGCGCCGCGTGGGTTTCCAGTTATACACGGTGTGCAGTGACAGTGACAGCGCGTTACGAGAATGAGCAAAGCTATCGCGGACAGTCACCAAAGACCCGGCCGCGTGACGCCCCGCCGGCCCCGATTCGAGACCGGGGCCGATACCCGGAGCGAGCGGAATTCCCGGTCAGCCGTCGAGCTCGCAGGGCAGGTGCTTGATGCCGTTGATGAAGCTGGAGAGCAGCCGGTCCGGCTCCCCAGCGGCACGGATGCCCGGTACCCGGTGCAGCAGTTCTCGCAGCGCAGCGGTGATCTCCCGTGCGCGCGAGGTGCGCGCCGAGGCAGAAATGCGGCCCGGCACCGCCGAATCCAACATGCGGGTTCGGTGCTCGGGTGATGTCGAAGCGCTCGCTCGGCGAAGACAGACTCATTGCGATTGGCTGACCAGTAGAACAGCACCGCCTTGTCACCCTCGCGGTATTGCTGCCCGTTCAGAACCGTGTCGCGGGTTATCGATCGCCGCATCCAGATCACTGGGGAGGCATACCGGACGATCTCCTCCACTGCTCCGCAAGGTGAGCGCATGCGACAGGGCTGTCCTAGGCGTCTCGTTACCGGCGACCACCAGCAGGATGAAGAACGAGGCGAGCTCGGCCGGTGTGACCTGCTCCCCGTCGATGTTCGCCGAGGTCAGGTCGTTTCCTGGATTGCGCTGCCTGCGCGCGGCCAGCTCAGTCACCAGGCTGGCGAGTTCCGCACCAGCGGTGAGGATCTGGGTGACCGCCTGGCCGGAGTCAGCACTGACAAACTCGGTATCGGTGCCGGACAAGATCGTATTGGTGTCCTTCAGGACCATCCCGTAGTGCTCGTCGCCGATGCCCATCATCTGGCAGATGATCTTCAGCGGCAGCTGCGCCGAAACGTGCGCGACGAAATCGCACGGGCCCGTGGCCAGCAAGTCATCGATGATGCCCGCGGCCGTTCGCTGGACGTCATCTTCGAACTTCTTGATCATTCTCGGGTGAAGGCGCGGGAGACGATCCGGCGCAGCCGGGCGTGCCGCGGATCATCCATATTGATCATGGAGCCGAAGTACTCGTTGAACTCGGCAGGCAGGTCCGCGATGCTGGTGGATCCGCGGGCCGAGGAGAAGATATCGGGACTGCGGCTCGCTTCCACCACATCGGCATGCCGGACCAGCGCGTAGTACGCGCCATCGGCGCTGCGGAACGGGCTCTCCGGCCCGGCGACATACGCCGGGTAATGCAGGGGCTCGCAGCTGCGCGAACGCGGAGTGCCGCTGGGCCGGTGGCTGTGCCCAGAACTCGTTCTGCGACAGGTCAAGTTTGCCGGTTATCGGAGCCGGGCGGGACGAGGTCACTGACGGCCGTCTCCTGGCTAGAACGGTGATCGGTCCTCCTCATCGTGGCAGAGACCTACCGCCGCGGGAAGTCCGATTTGCTCCGCCCGCCGGGACATGCGGGAGCCGCCCGCCGGTCTAGGACCTGGCCTCAGCCTGGCGAGGGCGGTGCGTGGCCGGCCTGGCCGGCTGGCCGGAACCGCGCCGTTCCCAGCGGGGCTTCCCGGTCATCAGGGCGACGGCGACGGGGCCTGGCACCCCGCTGACATCCACCACCGTGCAGACCATGTCCGCGCCCGCCGCGCTCAGCAGTACCCAGCCGTCGTCGGCGATGTCGCGGACGACGATCGGGCAGCCCGCAGGCGCGCCGGACATTGACAGGCATGCGGCGATGGCCCGCACCCGCGCGCTGACTGTGCTGCGCGGCTCACCCAGGAACCGGCTGAACATCTGCGCCCTGGCCGCCGCGAGCGCGTGGTCGGCTTGCTGGCTGGGCACGGGGCCGGACTCGGCAGCCGACCAGCCGCACGCCGCGGCGCCTGCTGCGCGGACACAGAGCACAAATCCAATCAGCTGACCCATTCCCGTGGCGTGCCCGCCCGCCATGGCTTGCGGCGCGCCATCAGCTTCCGGCTGGCCGCACACCACTTCCACCCGCAGGCCAGGGCCGAGCCCGAGTTCTGCGGACACTCGTTCCAGATAGACCGAGAGCAATGCGGGCGGCCACGCGGCAGCCCGCGGCAAAGGTCCCGCGTCCCGCATCCGCACCCCGCGCCAGCTGACGAGGGGCTGGCCGGTGGTATCGACGGCCTCGATGTCCCACGCCTGGTCCAGGACGCTGCCGCCGGGGTCGGCGACGCCCGCCAGCTCGGTCCCGGCCTCGCCAGCCGGCTCGGAACTGGCCTTGCCCGTCTGCTCGGAACTGGCCGCCTGCTGCGGTATCAGCGCGGCCGGAGTGGTCTCCGGCGCTTCGGGCGCACGCTGGCCCGGTATGCCGGCCGCAGTGACAGTGGCACGGGGGGCCTCCCGGCGCGCCTGGTCGGGCTCGCTGGCTGCGCCGGCCTCCATAGCACGGATCTGCACGGCTCCCTCCGCGGCCCGGCCGCTGAACATCACCGAGTCACAGCCAGCCGGCAGCAGCCTGCGGTGCGGAACGCATGCCTGCAGCATCTGCAGCGTTGCATCGGCCAGACCGGGACTGCCGAGCACCAGGCCGGTCTGCGCCCCGCTGACGTCGCTGAACCACGGCTGGTCGTCATCGGCGCGAGCCAGGGCGCGGCATGACCGGGACGTGACCTCGGGCAGGATCGCGATCCGGCGGAACTGGCCCGATGCGAAACAGGTCTGCCCGTAGAGTTCTGCGCCGTCGACAATGCCGGCATCGCTGGCGGCCGGCAGCTCGACCGGCCCAACCTGGCCGGCTGCTGGGGCTGGCTGCGGCTCGAAGGCCGCATCGTCGGCGCAGCCAAACACGGCCCCGTAATGCTCGACGCCGAACCCGCTTTCCGCGCAGCGGAGCACGACCCGAACCGTGTCGGCGTCCCGCAGCGCGCAGATGCGGATGAGTGCGTAGCCGCCCGCTGCGGCTGCCGGGATCACGATCGGGGCGTCCATCGACACCGCGGTGGCGCGCCGCAGCGGCTGGCCCGCCAGCGTCGAGGCGACTTCGGCCATCGCCTCCAGGGCCATCACCGGCGGCAGCACCGACATCCCGTCCACCCGGTAATCCGCCAGGTACGGGTCGGTTCGCAGCGACAGGAGCGCCTCGCAGATAAGTTCGACGCCGGGGTAGTGCACCCTGGTGACCTCAAGGAACCTGCCTGTCGGCGGTGACGGGCGGGCGGCCGCCTCGATGGCCGCGGGAGCGGGGGTGCCCACCCTGCCGTGCACGGCCAGGCGCGCAGGCAGCCCGGGTGTGGCCAGCATCTTCAGCAGCAGGCGCGCGGCCTCGTCGTGTCCGATCGCATCGATCCCGGCCCGGCCCGTCTGCTGGCCCTGGCCCGCGCCGGACCACGGCGGCAAATCCACGTGCAGTGCCGTGCAGCCGGGAATGCTGTCGGCCAGCCGCGAGGCCTGCTGGGCCAGGGATCCAGTAGCCGCCGCCAGCAGGCTCTCGCCCGCCAGCCCGTAGCGGCCAGCCACCGAGCCGAACGTGGCGAGCAGCCGGAGCCGGTCAGTCCGGATGGCGCTGAGCAGATTACCGAGTCTGCGGTCCTCGGTGGCGATGTGCGCGCGCACGCTAGCCTCGGTGAGCTCGGCTATCGGCCCTGGCGGGATCGTACCCACGGCGAGCGCGACAGCCGTGACGGGACCGAACTGCTGCTCGATCCGCTGCAGGGCCGCATCCATCTTGGCGGGATCTGCGATGTCGACCAGTTCGCAGGCAACCCTGGCGCCGGCCGCGGCGAGCTGCTCCAGCCCGGTCACGAACTGCCTGTCCCCGCCGGGAGCGGGCCGCCCGATCACGGCTATGGGGGTGCCGCAGCAGGCGAGCACCTGCGCGAGTACCAGCCCGGCCCCCTGCGTCCCGCGGCTGATCAGGACGACGTCATCGGCGCCCAGCGGGACCTGGCCGCCGCCGCGAGCCTCGACCGGCACCATGACAGGCTCCTGCGCGATGCCGGCCGAATCGATGACCAGCTCGCGGTACTCGCCAGGCACCGCGGCAGCAAGCTGGCGCGCGGCCCGCAGCCCGTCGGCGCTGGCCGGCACGCGCAAGACAGTGATGCCCAGCGACGGGTGCTCGGCGTGCAGGGCCGCCCAGAGGCCCGCAAGCCCCGGCTCATGCGTGATCACGACGAGAAGCCCGGTGCTGATCGCGTCCCGGGCAGCGCTCACCGCAGCGGCACAGGAATCAGCCTCCGCCGGGTCTCCGATGATCGCCAGCACCCGGCCGGCTCCCGGATCATCGTGGAAAAAATCATTAAGATCAACGCCAAACGGAAGACGCCCGCCTGCCCGCACCCGCCACGGCCCGTCGTCGCCAGGGCGGACCGGGTGCCGCGGCGCCCGCAGCTCCTCGTCGAAGCAGCGCACCCACGGCCCGGCGCCGGTGACCGGTCCGGATGGCGGTCCGGATGGCGGTCCGGATGGCGGAGCGGGCAGGACGGCTCCGGGCCGCTGGACCGAGTCCTTGGGAGCGGCCAGGAACCACCCGCCTGGTTGGCCGCCCGGCGCCGCGCGCCGCCCAGCCCTGCGGCCGCCGAGAGTAGCGGCATCCCGCGCGGTCCCGGCGGGCAGCCCGCCGGTGTCGCTGGTCCCCGGCCCGGTCACGCTGAGGGTTACTGCGTCCTGCCCGCTGCCCGGCTGCACGGCGCTGCCCGGCTGCACGGCGCTGCCCGGCTGCACGGCGCTGCCCGGCTGCACGGCGCTGCCCGGCTGCACGGCGCTGCCCGGCTGCACGGCGCTGCCCGGCTGCACGGCGCTGCCCGGCTGCCGGGTGGGCGGTGCTTCGCTGCTGTTCCGCTGGGAAACGTCTGCGTCGGCGCGTTCAGCCGCCGGTGCGCCGGCTGCCAGTACGCCGGTCGCCGCCGTGCCGGTCGCGGACATGCCGGCCGGCAGTGTCGCGACCGGCACAGTCGGCTCCGCCTGGCAGGGGTTGGTGATGAAGATCTGCTCGCGCCAGATGTCGATCGGCCGGACCGGCCGCCCAGCAAAAAGCGGCGCCGGCTCAGTGAGCGCGCCAGCCGCGAACAGCGCGGCGGCGGCGCGGGCGGCATCTCGGTTGTCGTCGGGCCCGGCGGCCAGGCTGACCGCAGGTGCCCGGCAGATCCGGGTGGCGGCCGCGATGAGATCCCGGCCAGGACCGGTCTCCAGCAGCACGCTGGCGCCGACAGCGCCCGCCCGCAGTGCCTCCTCGGCCCGCGGCGCCTGGCCAGCCTGGATTGCCGCGCCAAGGCCGGGACCGGGCAGGTCGGGGCCAAGCAGGTCGGCGCAGAGCAGGTCGGCGATCTCGCTCGCCGAGGCCAGCTCGAGGCCGGTGCGGGTCGAGATCAGCCGGCGTTTAGGCGGCCCGAGCCTGAGCGCTCCAACGGCCGCCCGCAGCCTGGCTCCGCCCTCCCCGGCGTCGGTCCCGCCCGGACCGGTCCCGGCCGAACCGGGCTCGCCCGAATCAGCCGCGGAGCGGATTTCCGCGCGCAGGGCACCGACCGCAATTGCATCACTTTCGCTCATGCAGCCGGCCCAGGCCAGGCCGGCGATGTAGCCCAGACCGTGGCCGACGGCAGCCGTGGCCCAGACGCCGAGCATGTCCAGCCAGCGCAGCGCGGCCAGCGAGCGGCGGATGGCTGCCGGACTGTCCGGCGCCGCACCCTCAGCCGCGGCTGACCGGTCCTCGTCGGACAGCAGCAGCGTGACCCTGCTATCGGCACCGTCGGCTGCGAAGATTCCCGGCCGCACGGTCAGCTGGCCGTCAGTGAGCCGCGGCAGCAGCGTCAGCGCCTCCCTGGCGAGCCGCGCCAGCTGCTCCTGCGTGCTCGCGACGATCGCTACCCGCACGGGTCCCTGCACCGCCCGCTGGCGGCCGAAATGGCTGGCCAGGTCCTGCATTTCCGCGTCCGAGAGCCAGGGGGCGACATCGGCTATCCGCGACAGCACGCCAGCCAGGGCTGCAGAGTCGCGAGCATGCAGCAGGTAGGCGGCAGTCCGCGCCAGGCCGTCGGCCTTACGCGGAATCATCGCGGTCAGGCTGGCGGCGCGCCCGGATTCGGGCCGGGGGATCCGTGGCAGCGCGGCGACGATGCGGTCCAGGCGCGAACTGCGCCCTGGCTCGTTCCGCAGCACGAGGTGGACGTTGACTCCGCCCGGTTCCATCGCGCTGACGCCGGCGATCCGGGTGCCCTCGGGCCACTCCTGTGCCGTGCGGGGCAGGAACAGCGAGCCGCGGCTGTCGCGCAGCAGCGGATGCGGCGCGCTGACTCCGGTGGCGGGCGGCATGATCCCAGTCCCGAGCGAGAGCACCGTCTTGATCAGCCCGGCCGAGCCCGCGGCCGCCTTGGTGTGGCCGATGTTGGCCTTCACCGAGCCGAGTGCTGCGGGCACGCGGGCGCCCGCCCGCAGCTGGTTCAGCGCGGTGAGCTCGGCCTCGTCGTCAGGGCCGGCTCCGCTGCCGTGACCTTCGAACAGCTGAACGTCGGCGGGATCGGTGGCGGCCCGCTCGTAGGCCCGGCGCAGTGCGAGCAGCTGCCCGTCCGCATTAGCGGTCGCCGCTGCGTTGTGCCCTGTCGTTGATATTCCCCAGCCGGTGATCTCCGCGTAGACGGGCAGGTCGGCAGCTCGTGCCTCGGGAGTGCGCATGAGGATGACCACGCCGCAGCCCTCGCCAGGCAGGTAGCCTGTCGGGTTCTCGTCGTAGACGCGCATCTCGCCGGTGGCGAGCGCGCCCGTCTTGGCCAGCCCGACTAGCTCCAGCGGATCGAGGCTGATGTCGACTCCGCCGGCGAGCACCATATCGAGGTCGCCAGCGGCGAGCGCTGCGCACGCTGTGGTCACGGCAAGCAGGGAGGACGCACTGGCGCCGTCCACCGCGTGGGCGCCGCCGCGGAAGCCGAAGTAGCCGCAGATCCGGGACGCGATGCTGCCGGGCATGCTGCCTGCCAGCGTGTCGTCGCCGACCCGGGGAAACGGTGCCAGGTAACGCGCTGCGGCGTGGTGCATGACCTGGGCTGCCCGCTCGGCGGGAACGTCGGCGGCGAACAGCGCCTCGGCAACTACCCGCCGCACGTAAGGCCAGCGCAGCCGCATCGCAGTCGCGCGCGAGGTATCGCCGCCCAGCGAGTTGCCGATGATGACCCCGACACGGTCACGGTTCAGGCCCCTGCCGCCGGGGAACCCCGCTCCCGCCAGGGCCCGCCCCACGGTCTCCAGCGCCAGCCAGTGCGCCGGGTCGGCCGCGCGGTAGGCGGTAGCCGGAATCCGGAAGGCTGCCCGGTCGAACTGCCAGCCCTCGAGCAGGGCCGCGCGGGTGCTGTACGTGGCGTCCGGAGTGGACGGCTCGGAGCTGTAGTAGTCGGCCAGGTCGACGCGGCATGGCGGCAGGCGGCGGAACGCCCTGCGTCCGGTCAGGATTGCCTCGAGCAGGGCCGGCGGGTCGTCCGCGTCCGGGAACCGGCATGCGAGGCCGACGACCGCGATGGGCTGGCCGAGGGCACCGGCCGCAGTCGCCTCAGCCACGGCGCGACCTCGGCGAGAAATAGCGCGCATCGCGAGCATAGTCGCGTTCATAGAGACCTGCGTCATCAATTTCCCGGACTGGGCGCAGGAAATTCGCGCACCACTCAATACCCATTGTTCCCCCGAAACCTAACCTGATGTTTTCCGCGCGTGCCCCAGCCAGGATTCTCCCGTACGCGCAGCTTCCGGCTGTCTGTGACCCTTCGTTCTCAGCGGTGGCGCGAACATCGTGGATGGGTGTCACGACATTATTGGGGCGTGCTGTCGCGACGGTCAAGATGGATTACCGGACTCACCGTTTTGTATCCTGCGGGCTTTTCCGGATTGACATGTCGGCTTTGCTCGAATGCGCGGGGATTGGTGTCGGGAGCTGACCGTTTGGTGATAAGTCAGGCGGCGGCCTGGCGCGGCGGCCCAGGCGCGTCCGCCCGGCAAGGACAGCCGCGCGGACGGCCGAGGGCAGGCGGGCGGCCGCGCGCTCGTGCCTGGCGGCCGGCCCGCGCCGATGAGGGGCGGCCAGAGCCCGCAGTCAAGTGCGGCCAGCAGCCGGGCGCGGCCAGTGCGGTTGCGCTATCCTGGGCACGTGTGTTCTACCGGGCTGTTCCTTACCTAGCCGCGCCGACCCGTCTGTCGTTGGCGCGGCTGCCCCTCGTGACCGGGGGGCATTTTGTTTGGACCTGAAATCCGGTCCCGGGACGGAACCCGGCCGAACCAATCGCGAGGAATCATGAAAGCCGCTGAGAGCGCGGGGCGGGCAGGCAGCGACGGACCGCGCGTGCCCGGCCGGCCGCTAGGCCCGCAGGACATTGAGATGCGGGGCGCCGAGGGCCCTAACGAGGTGCCGGGCGGGCAGGGCAGCAGGGACAGGTGGGATCCGCGCTCGGTCCAGGACAAATGGCAGGCTCGCTGGGAAGCGATGGACCTGTTCCGGGCCAGCGACGATCCGGCTGATCCCCGGCCCCGGACATATGTGCTGGACATGTTCCCGTATCCGTCCGGCGATCTGCACATGGGTCATGCCGAGGCATATGCGGTCGCTGACGCGATGGCGCGCTATTTTTTCCAGCGCGGCAACAACGTGCTGCACCCGATCGGCTGGGACGCGTTTGGGCTGCCCGCCGAGAATGCGGCGATCCGCGGCAATGCGCATCCGGCCGACTGGACCTACGCCAACATCGAAACCCAGGCGGCATCGTTCCGCCGGTATGCGTTGTCCTTCGACTGGTCCAGGCGGCTGGCCACCTGCGATCCGGAGTACTACCGGTGGACTCAGTGGCTGTTCCTGCGGTTTTACGAGCGCGGCCTGGCCTACCGCGGTGACGGGTACGTGAACTGGTGCCCGGTCGACCAGACGGTGCTGGCCAACGAGCAGGTGATCGGCGGCAGGTGCGAGCGGTGTGGATCCGAGGTGGTCCGCAGAGTGCTGACCCAGTGGTATTTCAAGATCACCGAATACGCCGACCGGCTGCTGGCAGACATGGCGCCGCTGGAAGGCAAATGGCCCGGCCGCGTGCTGCTGATGCAGCGAAACTGGATCGGGCGCAGCGAGGGCGCCGAGGTCGCCTTCGCGATCGAGGGGCGGGACGGGCCCGTGACGGTGTTCACGACCCGGCCCGACACGCTGTTCGGGGCAACGTTCTTCGTGCTTGCGGCCGACTCGCCGCTGGCCGAGGAGCTGTGCGGCCCGGAGCATCGCGACGAGCTGGCCAGGTATGTCGCCGAGGTCCGCAAGCTGACCGACATCGAGCGCCAGTCGACCGACCGGGAGAAGACCGGCGTATTCCTGGGACGACATGCGGTCAACCCGGTTAACGGCGAGGAAATCCCGGTCTGGGCTGCTGATTACGTGCTGCCCGACTACGGGACTGGCGCGATCATGGCAGTGCCCGCTCATGACCAGCGTGACCTGGACTTTGCCGGTAAATTCGGGCTGCCGGTGCGCGTTGTCCTGGATACCGGCATGCCGGACCCGGCCGAGACCGGGACCGCGACGCCCGGTGACGGGAAGCTGATCAATTCCGGGCCGCTGAACGGGATGTCCAAGGCCGAGGCGATCGCGGCCATCACCGCGATCCTGGCGCGCAAAGACCTGGGCCGTGCCGCCGTCAGCTACCGGCTGCGCGACTGGCTGGTCTCGCGGCAGCGGTTCTGGGGCGCGCCGATTCCGATCGTGTACTGCGACGGCTGCGGCGAGGTGCCGGTCCCTGACGATCAGCTGCCGGTTCTGCTGCCCGATCTGCGCGGCCAGGACCTGGCGCCGAAAGGTGTCTCCCCGCTCGCCAGCGCCGCGGACTGGGTGAATGCCGAGTGCCCCAAGTGCGGCGGTCCGGCCAAGCGGGACACCGACACGATGGACACGTTCGTCGACTCATCGTGGTATTTCCTGCGGTACTGCTCACCGGATTACGAGCACGGGCCATTCGAGGTGGACGGCGTCCGCCGGTGGTGCCCGGTTGACCTGTATGTCGGCGGCGTCGAGCACGCGATCCTGCATCTGCTGTACAGCAGGTTCTGCACCAAGGTGCTGCACGACATGGGCATGCTGGATTTCACCGAGCCGTTTACGCGGCTGGTGAACCAGGGCCAGGTCATCAACCACGGCAAGGCGATGTCGAAATCGCTGGGCAATGGCGTGGACCTGGGCGAGCAGCTGGCCGCGCATGGCGTCGACGCGATCCGGCTGACGATGATCTTCGCCAGCCCGCCGGAAGACGATATCGACTGGGCCGACATGAATCCGGAGGCGTCGGTCAAGTTCCTGGGCCGGGTAGCGCGGATTGCTGCCGACGTCGGCGCGGCGGCGATTGCGGCGCTCAGAGAAACGGGCGACGCCGACCTGCGGAAAGTGACGCACCGCACGATCGACGAGGTCACCAGGCTGGTGGAGTCGTCGCGGCTGAATGTCGCCGTGGCGCGGCTGATGGAGCTGTCCGCGGCCACGCGCAGGTGCATCGACTCCGGCCCGGGCGCTGGCGACCCCGCAGCGCGCGAGGCTGCCGAGACGCTGGCGGTGCTGCTGTCGCTGTTCGCCCCGTACACGGCGGAAGAGTGCTGGGCGCGGCTGGGCCATGAGCCGTCGGTCGCGATGGCCGGCTGGCCCGCCGCGGACCCTGCCCTGCTGGTGCAGGACCTGGTGACCTGCGTGGTCCAGGTGGGCGGCAAGGTCCGCGACCGGCTGGAGGTGCCGCCGGGTATGGGGGAGGACGAACTGCGCGAGCTGGCGCTGGCGGCGCCGGGCGTGGGCCGCGCGCTGGCCGGGCGCGCCATCCGCGCCGTGATCGTCCGGCCGCCGAAGCTGGTCAACATCGTTCCCGAGTAACGGCTGCCGAGGCTGCAGGAAGGGACGAGGACGTGGACGCTGCGCCGCGGGTCGCCGTATTCACCCTCGGCGGAACGATCGCCATGGTGCCTGGCGATTCCGCACGCGAACCTGCCGCTCGGGAGCCTGCCGCACGCGAACCTGCTGCAGGCGGACTGGGTCGTGGCCGGGACCTGAGTAACCGTCGGGCGCGGTGCCGGCGCTGACCGGCTCGGAGCTGCTCAGCTCCGTGCCGGGGCTGGCCGGGATCGACGTGGAGATCGAAATCCGGGAATACCGCCAGGTCCCGGGCGTTCAGTCAATGGACTTCCTGGAACTCGCCGAGGCGATCGACGACGCGGTGAGCGCGGTTGCTCAGGAGCGGTGGACATGCAGGGTGCGGACACCATCGCGGAAACGTCGTTCCTGATTGACCTGCTCTGCCGCGCCGAGGTACCGGTGATCTTGACCGGCGCGATGCGGCATCCGGGACTGCCCGGTGCCGATGGTCCCGCCAATATCGTCACTGCGGTCCGGCCCGCGGCCGGTCCGCTGTTGTCCGGGCTGGGCTGCCTCATGGCTCTTGCCGACGAACTGCGCGCCGTTCGTTACGTCCGGAAGGCGCACACGACCAGCATTGCAGCATTCTGCTCGCCGTCGGCTGGCCCGGTCGGGCATGTCCTCGAGGGCACGATCAGGCCGCTGGCCCGGCCGGCGCGCCGGACAGTTGTCACCCGCGATGCGGCCGCTCCTGCCGGTTCGGGTAGGACTGGTGACAACGAGCCGGGCGACGACGGCGAACTGCTTCGCGTGGCCGCAGCGCGCAATGACGGGCTGGTGGCGGCTGGGTTCGGGCAGCGGATCAGGCTCCGCAGCGGATCAGGCTCCGCAGCGGATCAGGCTCCGCAGCGGATCAGACTCTGCGCAGGACAGCTACGACGCGGCCGAGAATCTCCGCCTCATCACCGGGGATGGGCGTATAGGCCGGGTTGTGCGGCATCAGCCAGACGTGGCCGTTGGAGCGCTTGAAGGTCTTTACCGTCGCCTCGCCGTCGATCATCGCCGCGACGATATCGCTGTTCTCAGCGACGGGCTGCTGACGGACAACCACCCAGTCCCCGTCGGCAATGGCCGCATTGATCATCGAGTCGCCGACGACCTTGAGCAGGAACAGGTTCCCGTCGCCGACGATCTGCTTGGGGAGCGGGAAAATATCCTCGATCGACTCCTCGGCGAGGATAGGGCCGCCGGCGGCGATCCGGCCGACGAGCGGGACATAGACGGCCTCTTGCGACGCGATGTCCATCGTGTCGCTCTCATCGATGTCCAGCTCTGGCCGGATGGCCGGGTGGCCGGGTAGGCGCACTTCGACGGTCCGCGGGCGGCCAGCATCACGGCGCAGGTAACCCTTGTTCTGCAAGGTCGACAGCTGGTACGACACGCTCGATGTGCTCGTCAGGCCAACCGCCTCGCCGATCTCCCGCATCGACGGGGGATAACCGCGACGCTGCACCGACTCGCGGATCACCTGCAGGACCTTGCGCTGCCGCCAGGTGAGCACGTGGCTCGGGTCAGGCCGCTCGGGCAGCTCCACGACGGCCGCGGGAACGCTGCCCTTCGGCTTGCGTCCTGGCTTCCCCTTGGGCCGGGCGCTGAGAACATCCATGTCAGGGGCCATGTCGGGATTGGCAGCTGAATCGGCTCCGGTCGCGGTCGGGGCCCCCCGTGTTCCTCCGTCTTCAGTCGCGTCGTTCATCATCGGGCCTCCGGCTCGGTGGTTGTCTGCAGTTGACGCTAGCGGTTTCGGTCCTGAACCTCAAACATCTGTTCGACCGATCGGGAAAGTGTCGGACCCCTGCGATATGACAGTACCGTACCTTCGTTCGATCGAACGAGAATACGATAGAACATAGGTACGATCGAACAGTCATTCGGCGCGCGGGAGGTCAAGATGAGCGTGATGAGCGCGGTGGCGGCGGACTGCCAGGACGAGGCGGGCCGGCCGGTGGTGGTTCCGATGCCGCAGCCTGCCAGCGCGGTAATGGGGGAGCGCGTCAGCGAGACTGCTCGGGCCAAGGCAGGCCGCACGTCAGCTGCACGGCCTGCCACGATAGGCCAGATGGCAGTACGACCTGCTGCGATAGCGGAGCAGCCTGCCGCGATGGGGCGGTCTGCCGCGACAGGGCAGCGAAGCCCGACGGATCGTGGCGCCGCGCTGGCCGCCGGCCCGGCTTGGCCGGCCCCCGCCATGGTTTCGCGGGCTGTGCAGGGCCCGTCCTCGCGAGGCCCCGGCAGGGGGCCGGCACCGGTGCGGCTGACCAGGCGCGGGCGGGCGGTCCTGACGGCTCTCATTGCGGCAGTGGCCATCGTCGTAGTGACCCTGCTGTGCACGGGAGCGGCCGGCGGAGCGCAGGCATCTAGCCAGCACGGACCGGCAAGGGCTGGCTACCAGGGCATGACGCAGATCGTTGTACAGCGCGGGCAGACGCTCTGGTCGATCGCCTTGTCCGCCGAGCCGTCGGCGAATACGCAGACCGTGGTCCAGCAGATCGCCGATGCAAACGCGCTTGGCGGAACATCGCTGAAGGCCGGGCAGCTGCTCTGGGTACCGAAAGGCTAAGCAGGCGCAGGTGGCCCGCAGCTGCGCCGCAGCCAGCGGACCGGGGCATTCTTTCCGCGCGAAGCGCTGGCCAGCGATGCCCTTTCGCCGGGTACGCCCGGCAAGAGAATCAGCGCGTGTGACTAGGCAGCTCTGGGGACGGCGCGCGACACGCCGGCGCCGGCGAGCAATTTGCGCGACACGCCGGGCGGGACCACGGTTCCGCTACCTGCGGCTTCCGCACTGCGGTGATCGACTTGCGCCATGGCTCCGCCGCGACCACAATATGTAGTAGTTACATGGGTGTGATTTTCCTATAGGTTGTGCTTCTCGAGGCCGCTCAGCAGCACGCATATGGAGGTGATCGCGTGTACTGCCCTTACTGCAGGCACTCTGACAGCAGGGTCATCGACAGCCGGACGGCCGAGGATGGCGCCGCGATCCGCCGCCGCCGGTCATGCCAGCAGTGCGGCCGCCGGTTCACCACCCAGGAGATCGTGATCCTGATGGTGAGCAAGCGCAGCGGTGCCACCGAGCCGTTCAGCCGCGACAAGATTGTCCGCGGCGTCCGGCGTGCCTGCCAGGGCAGGCCAGTCAGCGAGGACCAGCTCGCGATCCTGGCCCAGCAGGTGGAAGACGCTATCAGGTGCCGCGGCAGCGGCGAGGTCCGATCGCACGAGGTGGGCCTTGCCATCCTGGGACCGCTGCGGGAACTCGACGAAGTCGCCTACCTCCGGTTCGCGTCGGTCTACCGGGGATTCGAGTCCTTGGCGGACTTCGAGGCTGAAATCGCGACGCTGCGGTCCGAGCGGCTGGATGCCTGGCGCCCCAGCGCGGAAGATCTGCAGCGGCTGTCTGATCAACCCCTGCCGCCCCGAGCGGACAGCGCGCCCTCCGGGGACCCGGAGCCTGGGCCAGCCGGCCAGGTTCCGGCAGGCCGGGCACTGCCCGGCGAGCGGCAGGCACAGGGCATGTCGGCCCGGTAAGGCCGGGCGGCACGAACTTCATCAGCAAAGGGCCTGGCCGGGCCCGGGATGGGATCCAAGCGGATCCGCGAAGGGGGCAAGAATGACCGAGACGGCGAGCGGGTCGGCGTCGCAGGGTGGCAAGAGCGCAGGAAACGGGCTCACGATCCGGCGCATCTACACCCGGGAGGGCGTCCATCCTTACGACGAGCTGACCTGGGAGCGCCGCGATGTCGTGATGACGAACTGGCGGGATGGCTCGATCAACTTCGAGCAGCATGGCGTGGAGTTCCCCGACTTCTGGTCGGTCAACGCCGCGAACATCGTCACCACCAAGTATTTCCGCGGTGCGGTCGGGACGCCCCAGCGCGAGTGGAGCCTCAAGCAGCTCGTGGACCGGGTTGTCGGCACCTACACGGCAGCGGGCCGCGAGCACGGCTATTTCGCGACCGACCAGGACGCGGAAATCTTCGATCACGAGCTCACCCACGCTCTGATCCACCAGGTCTTCAGCTTCAACTCACCGGTCTGGTTCAACGTCGGCACGTCGTCACCGCAGCAGGTATCAGCCTGCCAGCCTTACCAGGCGCCGGTCAGCACGCCGGCCGGCCTGATTCCGATCGGCAAGCTGGTCGAGGACGGCGCCGTCGGAGCCAAGGTGCACGACGCGCACGGCACGACCAGGATCCTGGCGACCAAGGCCAACGGGGTGAAGGAAGTCCTGAGGCTGCACACCGTCGCCGGGTACGCGCTGGACGCCACTGCGGATCACCTCGTATGGCGGGCGACAGACCTGGAGACCGGCGAGTTCACAGTGGCCGGGTTCATCCGGCCCGGCGACTTCCTGCTGCACGTGGACCCGGATGTCGGCGGCCAGGATCGTCGGCTGGTGCAGGTGAGCCGGATCGAGCGACTCGGCCCGATGGAGGTCTACGACATCCAGACCGATAGCGGCGAGTACCTGTCCGGCAATGTGCGGGTGCATAACTGCTTCATTCTGGCTGTCGAGGACACGATGGACTCGATCCTGGAGTGGTACCGCGAGGAGGGCCTGATCTTCAAGGGCGGGTCGGGCGCCGGCGTCAACCTGTCCCGGATCCGCTCCAGCCAGGAGCTGCTGTCGTCGGGCGGCACCGCCAGCGGCCCAGTCTCGTTCATGCGCGGCGCCGACGCGTCCGCTGGCACCATCAAGTCCGGTGGCGCCACCCGGCGGGCGGCGAAGATGGTCGTCCTCGACGTTGATCACCCGGACGTCGAGGACTTCATCGAGACGAAGGCGCGCGAGGAGGAGAAGGTCCGGGTGCTGCGCGACGCCGGGTTCGACATGGACCTCGGCGGTAAGGACATCGTCAGCGTCCAGTACCAGAACGCCAACAACTCAGTGCGGGTCTCGGACGAGTTCATGCACGCCGTCGAGTCCGGCGCGTCCTTCGACCTTGCCTCCCGCACGACCGGCGAGCCGCTGAGGACAGTGGACGCCAAGGAATTGTTCGGGAAAATGGCAAAGGCCGCCTGGGGATGCGCTGATCCTGGCATTCAATATGACGGGACAATTAACGACTGGCATACATGTCCAGAATCCGGAAGAATAACCGCAAGTAATCCGTGCAGCGAGTACATCCATTTGGATAATTCGTCATGTAATTTGGCGAGTATTAATCTTCTTAAATTCCTTCGCGAGGACGACACGTTCGACGTCGAGCGATTCGAGCAGCTCACCGAGTTCATCATCACGGCGATGGACATCTCCATCTGCTTCGCCGATTTTCCGACCGAAAAGATATCGGCCACAACCCGTGCCTACCGACAACTCGGTATCGGCTACGCCAACCTCGGTGCGCTGCTGATGGCGACCGGCCACGCGTATGACTCCGACGGCGGCCGGGCCATTGCCGGTGCCATCACCTCGCTGATGACCGGCACGGCTTACCGGCGCTCTGCTGAGCTGGCGGCGGTCGTAGGCCCGTATGACGGCTACGCGCGCAACGCGACGGCGCACCAGCGCGTCATAAGCAAGCACGCCGCCGCCAGCGCCGGGATCAGGCCGCTGGGCGGCATCGACGACCCGATCCTCGCGGCCGCGAACAAGGCCTGGCGGGAATGCCTCGAGCGGGGCGACGCAAATGGGTACAGAAACGCACAAGCCAGTCTACTAGCGCCTACCGGAACTATCGGACTGATGATGGATTGTGACACAACAGGTGTCGAACCGGACCTGGCGCTCGTCAAGTTCAAGAAGCTAGTCGGCGGCGGCTCCATGCAGATCGTCAACCAGACCGTGCCCCGCGCCCTGAAGAACCTCGGTTACCAGCCAGAACAGGCCGAGGCGATCATCGAGTACATCGCCGAGCACGGCCATGTCATCGATGCGCCGGTCCTGCGGCCCGAGCACTATGAGGTGTTCGACTGCGCGATGGGCGAACGCGCGATCAGCGCGATGGGTCACGTCCGCATGATGGCCGCCGTCCAGCCCGCGCTGAGTGGGGCGATCTCCAAGTGCGTGACTGGGGAGGCACTAATCGCATCCTCCGATGGCTTGGTCAGGATCGGCAGCCTGCACCAGGGCGAGGCGGAGGACACCTTCCGCGAGGAGGGCCTGGTGATCTCGTCTCTGGACGGGGACAGGAAGACCGACGCGTTCTATTACGGGGGAATCCGGCCGGTCCGGCGCGTCAAGCTTCGATCGGGGCACTCGATCACTGGAACGCTGCCGCACCGGCTGCTTGTTGCCGGCCCCGGCGGCCTGGCCTGGAAAGCGCTGGCAGAGATCGAAAAGGGCGACGGCGTCGCAATCCAGTACGGCGCCGAGCGGTGGGCGGCCACCCCGCAGAGCCTGCGTGACATCACCGTTCCGGCGGCACACGGTAACCAGAAGGACGTCAGGCTTCCCAGCGAGATGAGTACCGAGCTTGCGTTCCTGCTGGGCGCCTATGCATCCGAAGGACATGCAACTCGCAGCAACTGGACGATCACCATCACGAATTCAGCGCCGGAAGTACTGCAACGGGTCCGCCAGGCATGGCTGACCGAGTTCGGTGTTCTGGCTCGCGTCACCGCCGAACCTGGGAAATGTGCAGGCGTGGTCGTCTCGTCCAAGACTGTGGTGGAGTTCATGAGCGCGCTGGGCTGCGGCACGCGATCCTCCGATAAGCGGATTCCCGATGCCGTGCTGCGCTCGCCGCGCGAGATGGTCATGGCATTCCTCCAGGGCCTGGCACTGGATGCCTACGTCACGACCGGCGTAGCGACAAAGTGGGCGATCTGCCTGGACAGCCCTGCGCTGCTCGACGACCTCCAGGCTGTTATGACCAACCTCGGAGTTCTGCACAGCCGGATCACCAAGTACGACAAGGACTACGGCGAGGTCCATGCAGCGGGGCTGCAGGGCCAGCTCATGGTCAGCCTCGTTCCCTTCCTCGAGCGGGACAAGGCCGCCAGGGCGGCGGAATACCTGCGCAGGGACTGCTCCGCCGGTACCGCCGATGTCGTACCCGGGATTACGGGGAGGGAACTCTTCGAGCTGATACCGCTAGGCAGACATGGCGCTGACCAAGCGCGCAGCTGGCGCGACGAGTTCTCTTGCCTGCGCGACCCGCGCACCCAGCAGGTGACCCGCCGAACGCTCGAGCGCGTATCCACGCTCCCTGGCGTGGAGCTTCCGGGCTGGCTGCGCCAGGTGATCGACGGAAACCTGCATTTCTCGCCGGTGGAGTCGGTCGCCGACGCAGGCGAAGCCGAGGTATATGACCTCTCCGTGCCCGAGACGCACGCCTTCGTCGCCAACGGCATCCTCAACCACAACACGGTTAACCTGCCTGAGTCCGCGACGATAGCGGACATAGAGAAGATCTACTTCGAGGGCTGGAAGCTCGGACTGAAGGCGCTGGCGATATACCGAGACAACTGCAAGGTGGGCCAGCCGCTCTCCATCGCGAAGAAGAAGACCGCGGAAGTGGCCGAGCCAGTAACGCCGCATGAGGTCCGGCCGGTCCGCCGTCGGCTGCCCAGGCAGCGGTCGGCAACGGTCACGCGATTCTCGGTGGCCGGCGCCGAGGGCTACATGACGGCCTCCAGCTATCCGGACGATGGCGTCGGCGAGGTGTTCCTCAAGCTGGGCAAGCAGGGCTCGACCCTGGCCGGCGTCATGGATGCCTTCTCGATAGCGATCTCGGTGGGCCTCCAGTACGGCATCCCGCTGGAGTCCTACGTTGCCAAGTTCACCAACATGCGGTTCGACCCGGCGGGCATCACCGACGACGCGGACATCAGGATGGCAAGCTCGGTGATGGATTACATCTTCCGCCGCCTGGCGCTGGATCACCTGTCTTACGATGAGCGCGCCGAGCTAGGCATTCTCACCACCTCCGAGCGGACCGCCCAGCTGTCCGGCGAGGCCCCGGCGCCCATCGCCGAGGACATGGACCCGGATGAGCTGGCCCAGTCAGTGCCGGTAGAGAATGCGCAGCGACAGCAGCCGCATGCCCCGAATAGCGAAACGGCCCGTGCGGCTGGCTCGCCGCCGCAGCCGGGCAGCTCTACTGAGCTGATCGAGTCCCAGCAGGGACGCAGCGCGGACGCGCCGCTCTGCCTCAACTGCGGCACTAAGATGCGCCCGGCCGGCAGCTGCTATGTCTGCGAAGGATGCGGCTCCACCAGCGGCTGCAGCTGATTACGGGCAAAGTTGCAGCAGATGCAACATTCTACCGGATGTTCGCAATGCAATAGCTGCAGGTCACGGGGGCGGCAAGACCGATCGGCTAGCCACTGGCCGATGTTCTTGGCCCAGGTGAGCCGCCTTCCCGAGATGTAAGTAACGATGTTGCGTTTTGATGCAACAGATTGGAAGGGTATTTGGTCATGCCCCAGATTGAACACAGCGATCTTGTCGCTCTCGGTGAAGACAAGGTCAACCTGAAGAAGACCGAGGTCGACGATCAGCGCGCCCAGGTCAACCGGCTTAGTGACCGGATCGAGGCGAAGATTTCTGCATCGCCGGGTTACGGCTTCGTCAAGACGCTGCACGCTGGCTCTGAGAGCTTCACGCGCACCGACGCCGCCTCGCCGGTCGCGTCACCAGCGACCTGCGGCAGAGCCACGTGCTCTACGGCAGCCCGAGCGGCAGCAGCCTTGAGGATTACCGGCTAGAACTCGAAGAACTCCTGCTAGGCGGCTATGTCGACCGATACCAGTTCGGGTTCAAGAAGGATGATCGGGTTGTCTGGTCGCTGAGCTATACGGTAGGCCCGGACGGGTCGCTCACTGGCGGTGCGGGCGGGGTTCCCCACGGGGCCTTCCGGAGATGGACTGGATCACCGACGTGCTCGAGTACTGGATCACCGAGGTCAGGCCGCTGTTCTCGCCTGGCTCTCTGGCCGCGATCTAGGTTGTCGAGCGCGCCAGCCGGATTTCGCTGCGCGGGATCAACGAGGCGTTCGATCAGGCCAGGGATGCCGCGGGCCTGCCAGCTGAGCTCGACCTTCATTCGCTACGCAGTTATGTGACTCACCTGATTGAGTTCGGCTACCCCGAGCGGTTCGTGTCCGAGCGGGTTGGCCACGCTTACGCGAGCACGACGGCGATCTATGCGAACTCTCGGGAATTGCATCAGCCGGGCGGGAAACCGCAGGTCAGCAGGTCAGTCCGAATGACCTGATCGAGGTCGAGGTGGTCAGCCAGCAGGTCCGCAAGGCCGCTAGCGCATCCAGACGGATGGCTCCGCCGCCGGTGCGGCGCAGTACGATCCGCCGCCCCGATTCGTCGTGACCACGGCACAGCGGGCCGGCGCGGCGCGTGAGCGGGTCATTGCCCACCTGGCCGCCATGCTGCCGGGCCTGGACGCCGAAACCGCCCACGATGTTCTCGCTGTGGCCGGGGCTGGCGAGGGTCGCGCGCTGCGCGAGCTGGATGCGCTCTTCCGCGAGCATCCCGGCGCGCTTGCCACTACCCCGGCTGAGTTCCCGCTGGCTCTGGTCCGGGTCGAGCACGCGCTGGTAGAGGCCTGGCACAGGCCGGTTGCCGTTCCGGCCTGCGCCGGGTCCGGCAAGATCACCCCCGATCTGCGGCGCAAGACCGCGTCTGGCCGGGTATGCGCAGCCTGCGCGGCGAGCCGCAGTACCGGGACATGCGCCCGGTGCGGCCAGGTCAAGCGCATCAACGCCCGGCGCGACGAGGGAGGGATCTGCTCTGCCTGTTACGCCAAGGACGAGCAGGTGCGTGAGGACTGCAGCGGATGCGGCTGTCAGCGTCGGCCCGCCGCACGCATGCCTGGTGGCAGTGCCCGCTGCCAGTCCTGCGCGACGCGCCCGGTGCGCACCTGCTGGGCCTGCGGTAAGCCGCGCACCGTCGCCGGAACCATCGATGCGGGTCCGGTCTGCGCATCGTGTTACCAGCAGCCGCAGCGTCCGTGCGGGCGCTGCGGGCGCCTCCGCAAGATCGCCAAACGGGCGACCGCCGCTAGCCCCGACCTGTTCTACGGCGGCTACCAGGGCGCGTCGGCGATCTGCTCGGTCTGCGGGGGAACCAGGCCTTGCCAGCGGTTTTCCTCTGGCAGCCCGATCTGCCGCCAATGCCGGACCCGGCCGCCCCGTCCGTGCTTCCGGTCCGGCCGGAGCCGCCCTGTCCAGGAGGAATGGCCCATCGGGCCTGTCTGTGTCGGCTGCTACGAGCACGTCCGTCGGCATCCGGCCCCCTGCGCCCGCTGCCGCATCGTGCGGCCCCTCATCGGCAGCGACGAGCATGGCGAGCTGATCTGTGGTCCCTGCGCCGGAGCTCCCGGATTCGACTACACCTGCCGCGAATGCGGCCGCGGTGGCGAGATTCACAGCGACCGGCGCTGTTACCGCTGTGTGCTGGCCGGGCGCGCCCGAGTCCTCCTCAGCGATTCTGGGCGGCGAGGTCTCCCCCTAGCTGCAGCCTTTGCTTGTCGCATTCAGCACGGTCAGCAACCCCGCCACAGTCGTGGGCTGGCTGGGCAAAGGCCGGTCGGCGCGGCTGCTCGGCCAATTGGCTAATTCAGGCCAGCCCATCACCCACGGCCTCCTCGACGAGCTGCCGCAAACCCAGTCCCTGCACTACATCAGGGAAGTGCTGGTCAACGCTGGCGTTCTTCCGGCCCGCAACGAGCACCTAGGCAGGCTCCGCCTGATACCGCCGAGGTTGCCGCTGACCTGGTCTTTTCCCTGAACCGATCCGCCATCTGGGCGTGCTGCCGCGGGGACCTGCGGTCATGATCGGCCGACCGCCGCCGCCCGCTGCGCCGAAGTCCGGTCCCGCGATGCGACCGGCTGTGCCACCCAAAGTGGCTGGTCAGGACACTGCCTGCAGAGTTGTGGAGCGGGCATCCCTGACGCTACGCCGCCCCGAAACTCAGCTCAAGTGTCAAAGTCCTAGCAACCAAGGGTCGCTAGCGACCAAGGGTCGCTAGAGCGTCTGGCGCCGTGGCTGGAGCATCTGCTGCGGGACAAGCCCGCCGGTCATGCCCGGCTGGTCAGGCCCTTCGCGCACTGGGTCCGTGCTCCGCCGCGCCCGCCGGGCCGCCGCCCACCGGGCCTACGGCCGGGGATCGGCCGACTTCGCTCGTGCTCGCGTCCAGGCAGCGCTTGACCTG
>ODAK010001015.1_pt1 | contig 31546 bp, 22 predicted proteins | sample 1539591 | NCBI WGS metagenome assembly ODAK01 (sample SAMEA3539303, study PRJEB22396) | soil metagenome | biome: tundra; feature: field; material: soil | place: USA | collected 2010-05 | depth 0.15 m
AAAAATACAAACGCAACTCAGGAAGCCGGTATTTCGATCTTGCGGAAGGCATCCTGACAAAAGCGGGCTACTGATTCCTATGCCCGCCGGACTGAGAGCGCTTTCTGCGCGAGGGCGTCATCCATTGCCGACCTCCGCTGAATCCATCTCATGTTCCCAACCATAAAGGCGATTGGATCGACATGCAGCAGTTGTTCTACCTCGTTGGTCCAAACCTTTGTTTATTGACGGAGGACAAAAATATATTCGTCTGAGATCCGAAAAAACGGCAAACGGGCGGTCGAGAAGATTGTCTATGACGCCGATTCAGAAAACGTGAGGTTGGAACTGATCAAGCCGCTTGGTGGCTCGGCTCGTGATGAAGCTGCAACAACTGATCGGTGCGAAGCGGCAGCGAGGCGAACGTCCGCCCCTCGTCATCGCTGAACTCGACTTCATGCACACCGGGTGCAAGGCGTTCGACAATCGTGCCGCCTTGGCCGCAGAGCAGGTCCTGGCCAGTGATGTCTTCCCGCAACGAAACCATCGAAAGTACTTCGAATTCGCGCATGGCAGGCTCGATCCAATAGTCATAACAACTGCTTTCCAGCGGTACAATATCGGAAGGAAGATCTGCGGTGAATATCGCCATCGACATTCCGGACGACATCGGACACGTTCTCGCCGCCCAGGCGGGTGGTGTTACACGCGCTGTGCTGGAAGCGGTCGCAATCGAGTCATACCGCTCAGGCGCGATCACCCCTGCGCAAGTCCAGCAAATGCTCGGACTGCGGTCACGATGGGAGACGGAGTCTTTCCTGCACTGCGCCGAGGCTTTCCACGGCTACACGATGGATGACCTCGAAAAGGATATCGCTGCGATTCGCGACGTCTCGCGCAAGTGACTGCGGTCGCGGACGCGTCGCCACTCTGCTACCTTGTCATGATCGGGGAGATAGATCTTCTCCCGCAACTCTTCAGCCGCGTAGTGATCCCTCAAGCCGTCATTCTTGAACTGCTCCACGAAGATGCTACGGCAGCCGTTCGAAATTGGGCATCAAACCTGCCAGCATGGATATCTGTCGAACAGACCCCAAACGTGATCTCCCCCGGCATGGAAAAACTCCAGGCCGGCGAGCGCGCGGCAATTTTCCTGGCGGAGTCTATCAAGGCTGACATCATCATCATCGATGAGAAGGCCGCTCGTCTTGTTGCCGGGAAACGAGGGCTCTCCGTTACGGGTATATTGGGTGTACTCGGGGAGGCCGCAACGCGCGGACTCGTGGACTTGGCGCGTGCGATTGACCAACTCCGGAGAACTACCTTTCGATGTTCTCCCGCACTGTTCAAGGCAACTCTGGACCGTTACGGCGCACGACCGGCATAGCATCTGGTTCAGGCCATCGATTTTTCTTCGAAATCGCCGAGAAGAGCATGGGGAAATCCTACATCAGCCATCTCGTTTTCAAAGACTTACGCGATGGAGCTGCTAACTAACTGGACAGTACTGGCGATGTCAGGGTTGAATTGAGTCAAATCGCATTTTGCTGGTTTCCGCGCGCCTTTTCGGACTCTGACGTGTGGCTCTGAACCGTTGGCAACTGCAAGCATGTCAAACGGTTGCCGGGGGGATCTTAACTAACGTTTCGGGGGGCTCGATGCCGGACAAGAGGCACGTGTGTACCTGCACCACCGGAGCCGACAAGGAAACGAACACATGGCAGGTCTGGTGCGGCCGCGCCAAGGCCGACCGCGGTCGTCGTTGCGACTCCTGGGCGCGGGGATTCGTGGGTTCAGCCAGGCATACTGTCGGCTTGTTCCCCCGTTCCGCCTGTCAGGAACTGGCGTGGGCTTGCTCCCCAGTGAGCACGCCATACAACCATGCCCTGGCCCTTTTCCAATCGCGCTTGACCCGCACTGGCGTGATTCCCAGGACCTCAGCCGTTTCCTCAACGCTCAATCCGCCGAAGTAACGCAGCTCGACGACGAGGGCTTCGCGCGCATCGAATTCGGCCAGCAACTCCAGCGCCTCATTCAGGGCCAGGATGTCGACGCCCCGCGCTTGCGCCCCGACGAGCAGATCATCCAGCGGCACGCGCTCCCAATCGCCGCCGCGTTTGGCAAACCCCCGGCTCCGGGCATGATCCACCAGAATTCGGCGGATGATTTGTGAGCAGAGGGCAAGAAAGTGCAAGCGGTTTTCACACCGAATACTACCCGCTCGAACCAACTTGAGGTAGGCCTCATTGGCCAGGGCGGCTGACTCCAGCGTCTGCCCGGCTTGACGGCGGCCAAGGTGCTGGCGGGCGATGCGCCGCAACTCCGGATAGATTGCGGGCATCAGACTGCGAAGCGCCTGTTCATCGCCATCGCCCCATGCTTCGATCAATCCGCTGATATCGCGCCCAGGCGTGGCCATGCGTGCCGATCTTAACAAAAAAATCGCGGACCAGGGTGTACTCTCCGCCGCTGATTCCCGGAACACATGTGGGAGGAATTTCAATCATGACGAAACTTCTGGGATCACTGGCCCTGGCTGCAATGGCCGTCGCAGCGGCGCCCCAAAAAGTGCTTGCTTACGACGTGCCTTTCCAGGCATCCTTTGCCGTGGCGTTCTCAGGAACGCCCAATACGGGCAATGTCGTCTACTGTGCTGGAACGCCGGGCCCAATCGCGATAGAGGCACACGGCAGCGGTTTTTCCACCATTGGCGCCCTGGCCTTTTCGCTCCAGAAAACACAGGCCGGAGCACTATTTCACGGGTGTCTCACACTGACCGCTCCGAATGGAGACACCTTGACTGCGACGTACGATGCGGCGGGAAGCGCTCCCCCCAATGCGAATCACTTCTCGCCCGCCACTGGCACACTCACGTTCACCGGAGGGACGGGCCTGTTCAATGGCGCGAGCGGGAGCGCCACGCTTACGGCTGTTTTCGATCAATTCTACCCAGCCAGCTCATTTGCCGGCGGAACCGGCACAGCGCCGCTGCAAGGGATGGCGTTCTATCTCGTCCAGGGGAAAGTGTCCATAGAGGGAAGGGGCGACCGCCGGTGACGCAACACCAAAATCACGGAATCGGGATGCGGTAGAGGTTGCGCTGGATCGTGCCGCGATAGAACGCGTACACATCCGGCGACGGACCGACCACCACATGCTGACCGTCGATCTTTCGCGCTCCCGGCAGACGGGCAATTTCCTCGTTGGAATGAAATCCGCCTGCCGGGATTCGCGGGACAGCCTGGCCCGCCGCCAGCGGAACAAAGAAAGCCCACGGCGCCCAATCCTGTACAGTAACTCCGCCAGCCGCCCAGCTGATCGCGGTAGTGGCGCCAACCACAACGGGGGGCTTTGCGTCCAGCGAAAAGATCTGACCCGTCGAGGGCCCGTCGCCATGAAGCGGCGCCAGCACGTACACCCAGCGGCCATCCGGCGAAATGGCCGAACCGCCGCCGCACTCGAACACGGACTGGTCGAACACCTTCCGCATTCCCGAGCCGTCGGGGTAGATAAGGTACATGAAGCCGACGCTGCCCGCGGCAGTGGGATTGCCTTCCACGTGGCGAAAGAAAATTTCGCCGGTTGGCGCGAATCTGGGCTCCCGGCCCTCGACATCGGGGATCCGCCGGGGCAGTGAGCTCCGGTCAAGTGGCGCCAGCCAGATATGGGGCCTTCCTTCGCGATCCTCGGCCTCCATCACTACCTGCCGGCCATCGGCGGAGATGTCCAGATTGAGGACTTTCAGTCCGGGCACCAGAGGCTCCGAACGGCCGGATTTCACGTCCGCCACCATCAGCTCGCCCGGGTCTCTGTAAAATTGAAATTCGTTCGGCGCTTCCCGGACCACCCGGTACACCAGCTTTTTTCCATCGGGCGTAAAGCGACCGGAAGCGGCGTTGCCTTCGATCGATATCCCGCGCTCTCCGCTGGCGTCATGGACCCATAACGAACCATTCTGAAGCGATACCGCGGTGACTAAGGAGCGGCCATCCGCTGCCAGCGCAATGCCTTCTTCTTCCGTCGGCCCGGCGGTGACTAGTTCCGGTTTTCCATCCGGGAAGCGCTGCCGCCAAATGTGATTGCCTCCAACGGCGTTCGAAGTGAAATACATCCACTTTCCATCCGGCGACCACGCGGCGAAGGTGCAGCCGCCGCCCGGCGGGCCTGTCTTGCGGCCCGGCGAACTGCCGTCGGAGGGAACCAGGCGGCAAGGCTCCCAGAAGTGATCGATATTCATTTCCACAAGCAGCACCCATTTCCCATCAGGCGAGAGCCAGGAACGATGCGCCATGGCAGGTTCATCCGCCGGGAGGTAGATGTCGCGCTGGTTCAGGCGGCGCTCCTCCGCGGTCACGACTCCCATGTGGGCTCCCATCTTGATTTCGGAAAACAGCACTTGATGCGGACCGCTCCACACCAGTCCAGAGGCGTTCTTCAGGAAGGGTTGCGGCTCGCCGCCAGGCACGGGAACTGTCCAGGTGTCCCACTGAAAATCGCGGTTGACGGTCGTATAGGCAATGCGCGTGCCGTCCGGAGAAAACACCGGGCTCATTTTGGCAAGGCCATCGTGCGTCAGTTGCACAGGTTCGCCATCGGGAAGGATTTTGACGTAGATCTGGCCAAATCCGAAGAACGTCAAGTCACCGCGAATGAACGCGAGCACCCGGCCATCGGGCGAAAGCGCCGGCTGGGTGACCGAATCGGAGAATTTCGTCAGGGGCGTCCACTGCGATTGGTCCGATGGGCGCACGGGATGCAACCAAACGCTGGCGCCGAGGGCGAGCGTCGCCAGCGCTGCTACCGCGACCGACGCCACCGCCCAGCGGCTCCATCCGCGTTGAGCTTCCTGGATACGGCGGCGGACTTCGGCGATGTCTCTGGGCCGACGGCCGGCATCCTTCTGAAGACAATCTCGAACCAGCTCGCGAATTTTCGCGGGTGTTTGCGCCGGGAGAACTTGCCAATCCGGGTCGCGCTCGAGCACAGCGGCGATAGTGTTCTGAACTGTATCGCCCTGGAAAGCGCGTTTGCCGGCGAGCATCTCGTAAAACAGACATCCGAAGGCCCAGATGTCGGTCCGTTGGTCGATCTCGCTCTCGCGCGCCTGTTCCGGGCTCATGTATCCAGGCGTGCCCACGATGTGCCCGGCAAGTGTCTCTATTCCTGTCACCGTCGACGATTGCGAAAGATCCTGCCTCTCGTCCGGCCCCGAGATCGCCTTCGCCAGCCCGAAGTCCAGGACCTTCACTCTTCCCTCCGGCGTAACTTTCACATTGGCCGGCTTCAGATCGCGGTGAATGATTCCTTTAGCGTGGGCCACTTCGAGCGCCTCTGCCACCTGGCGCGCATAATCGAGCGCTTGCGCGATGGGCAGCGGCCCGCGCAGCGTGTCGCCCTCGACCAGTTCCAGCACCAGGCAATCCACCTCGCCGGATTCTTCCAATTCGTAGATTGCTGCGATGTTGGGATGGTTGAGCGCCGCGAGAGTGCGCGCCTCCTGGCGGAATCGCACCAGCCGCTCGGGATCGCGCGCGAATTCGGGGGGCAAAGTCTTAATGGCCACGTCGCGGCCGAGCTTGCTGTCGTGCGCCCGGTATACCTCCCCCATGCCGCCTGAGCCTAACGGGCAGACGATCCGATAGGGTCCGAATTGCCTGCCCAGAAGAGGCACGGTGATCGTCTGCGTGACTGTCGCATATTGTGCGGCGGGCGTCTCAAGGAAACTTCCTGCTTCTTCTTCCTTTGCCAGCAACAGTTCGACCTGACGCTGCAGGTCGATGTCTCCGCCGCATGCAACGTCAAGGAATCCTTCGCGGGCTTCGTGCTTAAGCCCCAGAGCCTCATGGAAGACGCCCTGAACTCTCCGCCAACGTTTCTGGTCCATGGGAATTCCTTGCTGTTTCACAATATTAGTGCATTTTCCGGCGACGTAGGGTGGCGCAGCTATTGCGGATTCCTGGACGTCAGAAAGGCCGCTTCTGCCATTTGTGAGATAAGGCCACCCGTGACGCCGCAGTGTTCGGCCATGTGAGGCAAAGGTTGTCCCGGACACTGGATCTGGAGCATTTGTCTACACGAGAGGCAATATCGCGTGCGTCGACGCCTGGTCTCCTGATACACGGCCTGAAAGACGAACGTACACCCTCGTGGAATTCAGAGGAACTGAAGAGCGCAAATCCTGCGAACGAATTGTGGCTGTTGCCCGGCGCAGGTCATACTGGCGCCGCGACTACGAGTCCCGCTGAATTTCGCTCGCGCGTGTTGGCGTGGTTTGCAGCCCATCGATCCGCTTAGGGAAGCGGCGCGGGAATGGCTGCGCCATCGGCGCGCGGATCGGAGGCGGCGTAATTGACACCGGTCTCCGAATCGTGCAGAATTGCCTGGCCGCGGCCCATTTCCTGCGTGTACGCACGGCGGATCGAAATTTGATGCCCTCGCTCGGAAAGGTGCTGGAGTGTTTCGAGCGGCACACGTGATTCAATCCAGACATCGTTGCCGTTCGCAGTGCGTTTGGTGAATCGCGGGGCCTCAAGGGCGGCCTGGATGTTCATGCCGTAATCGACAAAATTGGACACGAACTGGGCGTGCGCGAGCGGCTGATTCGGTCCGCCCATAATGCCGAAACCCATGTACTGGTGGCCACGTTCCATGAATCCAGGGATGATCGTGTGAAACGGCCGCTTGCCGCCCGCCAGAACGTTGGGATGCGCAGGGTCGAGCGTAAACCCGCCGCCGCGATTCTGCAGCAGAAAGCCCATGCCTTCGACCGTAACCGCTGACGCGAACTCGAAGTAGATGCTCTGGATACAGCTGGCAATGTTACCTTCGCCGTCGATCACGGTCAGATAAGTGGTGTCGCTCGCGATGGGGTCCCCTGCCGGAACATTTGCGTTCGCCTGCGCGGGGTCGATAAGCCTGGCCCGCTCGCGCGCATAGTCTTTCGAGAGCAGTTTTGCAAGTGGGGCTTCGTAATGGCGGGGGTCGGCGTTGTGGCGACGGACGTCAGCATAAGCCAGCTTCATGGCTTCGATGCGTTTGTGCATTTCCGCGGGCGTATGCGGACCGGCTGGATCGCACGGAGACGCTTCCATGATATTGAGCATCTCCAGTGCGGCAATTCCCTGGGAGTTGGGAGGCAGCTCATAGACGCGCCAGCCACGGTAGTCGGTGGAGACCGGGTCGATCCACTCGGGCTGGAATGCAGCGAGATCGTCCGCAGTCATCGCGCCGCCGAGCGCTTGTGACGTCTTGAGGATCGCCTGCGCGAGTTCGCCTGTGTAAAAAGTATCGGGCCCCTCGCGCGCGATTCGTTCAAAGGCTCGGGCCATGCCAGGATTGCGGAACAGGTCGCCTTCGCGCGGAGGTTTGTTGCCGGAAAGAAAAACGCGGACAGATTCCGCGTTCGTGTGAACTTTGTCGAAGTTGGGTGGCTCGGCCCAGGTTTCCGCCACGATTTCAGGCACCGGAAAACCTTCCGCGGCGTAGGCGATTGCGTCATGGAAAAGCGCCTTCCACGGAAGTTTGCCGAATCGTGTATGCAGTTCGCCCCACCCTCTCACAGCGCCGGGCACCGTCACGCTATGGATGCCCTGGTGCGGCATCGCGTCGAAGCCCTGATTCCTGCAGAAGTCCGGTGAAAGTGCGGCCGGAGCGGGCCCGGACGAGTTGAGGCCGGTCAGTTTGCCAGTCGCGGCTTCCCGGTGTATGACGAATAAGTCGCCGCCTGGACCGCACTTCATCGGCTCGATGACGGAGAGCACTGCATTGGCGGCGATGGCTGCGTCAACCGCCGAACCGCCGCGCGCGAGAATCGCGGCAGCCGATTGCGATGCCAGCGTTTGACTGGTCGCGGCAATTCCCTGGCGCGCGATGACCATCGAGCGGCCGTAGTTGCGGCCTTGTCCGTAGGGAAGCATTTGAGTCGGTTTACGTAGTTGCCGGGGCCGGGCCAGCCAAGGCTCTTGCGTGTCGAACCAGGAGATACACACCGCCCGCGGCTAAAGCCAGCGAGATCCATTGCTCCAGAGTGAACGGGCCACCCAGCGGATTCGATGCGTCGTGCTCTCGCAGGAACTCAACGGCGAACCGGACGCAGCCGTAGAGCAGGGCGTAGAGTCCAATGATTTGCCCCTCGCGGTGAGGGCGTTTCAGTTGAAATATGAGAAGGCCGCAGATGATCGCTTCCGCGAAGGCTTCATAAAGCTGCGTGGGATGCAGTGGGATGCCGATCGGCACACCGGTAGTCGCGTTGGGATTCGTGAACGTAACTGCCCAGGGCAAATGTGTCGGCTTACCCCAGCAGCAGCCTGCCGCAAAACATCCCAGACGCCCGATGCCATGACCAATGGCGAGCCCGGGAGCGAAGATGGCGGAGGTCGCGAGAACCGGCAAACCCTGCGAGCGCATGTAGAAAAAAGCGAAGACGAGCGCGAGGATGAAACCGCCGAAGAAAATCCCGGCACTTTGGAGCGTCGCTAAGGAAAAGACCTCGGCGGGGTGCGTCCGCAGCTCGGGATCGAGCGCAATCATCAGCAACTTCGCGCCAAGCATGCCCGCGAGCGCGCAGTAAACGCCCAGGTTTACGACTTTCTCGCTGTTCAGACCACGCTGTTTCGCGAAGTGCGAAGCCAGGGAAAGCGCCACCAAAAATGCCGCCGCCACGAGGACGCCGTAAGTCGGCAGAGTGAAACTTCCTATTTGCAGTAGACGTGGAAACATGATTCAGGCGCGAACCTCGTGTTGATGCCGTCCCAAAAACATACTCAGGATCAGCAACCCGGCTCCTGTACAAATGGACGCATCGGCCAGGTTGAAAGTGTACCAATGGTGGGAACCGGCGTAAAAGTCCAGGAAATCTGTGACACTTCCCACACGGACCCGGTCGAAGACGTTCCCCATCGCTCCGCCGAAAATCAACGACAGACCGAAGGCCGAGGGCGTGTCGAGCCGGTCGATTCGCCACAACATGCCGGCGAGCAGGAGCACGGCAACGATCGACAGCCCAATAAGAATGGGAGTGCGCGATTGCGAAGAATTGTCCGCGAAGATGCCAAACGCGACACCGGGATTCTGCGAACGGACGATATTGAAAAAGCCCGGGATCACGGTTTTCGAATCGCTCGAATTCAACTGCGTCTCGACCATCCACTTCGACCAGCGATCCAGCGCAAACACGCCAAGCGCGATCAGAAAGGCCACGATGCGGCGCACCATGTCAGGCATCTTAACTGTTCAGCGTCGGGTAGATCTCCCGCAACGCACCGGCACAAGCCGAGCATACGGTTGGCACCACGGGGTCACACCCGACGTCTTCCGTGTACTTCCAGCAGCGCTCGCACTTGGTTCCGCGCGCGCGGTCGATGCCGACCTGTATACCTTCGCTCGCGTGATTCCGCAGATCGACCTGGGAGACGATGAAAAGGCCGGGCAGTTCGCTGGCGTATTGGTTCAGCAGCGGGTAAAGCTCGCTGTCGGCTGAGAGGTGAACGCTGGCCTCGAGTGAAGAACCAATCACTTTGTCCTGTCTCGCAGTCTCAAGACTTTTCGACACGCTTTCGCGCATGGCGATCAGGCGGTTCCAGTTCTCAACACGGACGCGGGCGTCGGCGCCTATACCTTCGGTGAGTTCCGACGATTCCGGGAAGTACGCTGTATGCACGCTGCCGCTTTGATGCAGGTGGGTCCAGACCTCTTCCATCGTGAAGCTCAGGATGGGCGCGAAAAGTCGCACCAGCGCCAGTGCCAGGCGGTGCAGCGCCGTCTGCGCGCTTCTGCGGGCCAGCGATTTCGGCGCCGACGTGTAGAGCCGGTCTTTCAGCACGTCGAAATAGATGGAGCTGAGATCGACCGTCGCGAAATCGTAAACCGCGCGATAGACCTTGTGGAAGGCGTATTCGTCGTACCAGATGCGGCTGCGCGAAACCACCTCTTCGGCGCGAACGAGCACCCACTGATCGAGTTCCACCATTTGCTCGCCGGGCACGGAATCCGTCGCGGGATTGAAGTCGTGCAGGTTGCTGAGGGCGTAGCGGAATGTATTGCGAAGTTTCCGGTAGGCCTCGGACAGTCGCGTCAGGATGGTCGGCGAGATGCGCACATCCTCATGGAACGCCACAGAGGCAGTCCAGAGGCGGATCAGTTCGGCGCCGTATTCCTTGATGATTTCTTCGGGCGCAGTGCCGTTGCCGAGGGACTTGGACAAGGGACGTCCTTCGCCGTCGAGTGTCCAGCCGTGGGTGGCACAAGCGCGGAAAGGAGAGCCATCGCGCAGTCCCACGCCGATCAGGAACGAGCTCTGGAACCAGCCGCGGTACTGGTCGCCGCCTTCCATATAGAGGTCGGCGGGCCAGCGCAGGCCATTCTCTTCTTTCAGAACGGCAAGGTGGCTGGAGCCGGAGTCGAACCAGACGTCGAGGATGTCGTTTTCTTTGGAAAATTCTCCGGCGCCGCACTTTTTGCAGACCGTGCCGGCGGGGACAAGTTCCGCAGCGGTGCGTTCGAACCAGATGTCGGCGGAGTGCTCCTCGAAGAGGTCGACGACGCTGGACAGGATTTTGTGGTCTGTCAGAGGCTCACGGCATGCAGAGCAGTAGAAAACGACGATCGGCACTCCCCACACGCGCTGGCGTGAGATGCACCAGTCAGGGCGCGACGAAACCATGTTCGAAATGCGCTCTTCGCCCCACTCTGGAATCCACTTGACCCCTTTGATGGCGTCGAGGGCCTTCTGGCGCAGGTTGTTGTTGTCCATCCCGATGAACCACTGGTCGGTGGCGCGGAAAATGGTCGCGTTATGGCAGCGCCAGCAATGGGGATAGGAATGTTCGATGTGTTCGAGAGCGAGAAGCGCATCGTGCTCTTTCAGGATTTCGAGGACTATCGGGTTCGCTTCCCATACGGTCTTGCCCAGCAACTGGGTGGGGAGTGCCCCGGCCGCGCCTTCGGCTTCGAAGAACCGGCCGGAAGGATCGACAGGACAGTAAACGGCAAGACCGTACTGCATGCCAACGACGTAATCTTCCTGCCCGTGCCCAGGTGCCGTGTGGACTGCGCCGGTTCCCTGTTCCAAAGTCACATGATCGCCAAGGATCCCGAGCGATTCTCGATCGATGAAAGGGTGCCGGAAAGTTGTGCGATCGAGCTTATTACCGTTAAAGCGAGCCACGATGACCGGTCCAGTCCAGGAGCATTTTTCGGCAGTTGCCGATACAAGGTCGGCCGCGACGATGTAAACTTCGCCTGCAACCTCAACCGCGGCGTACTCATATTTCGGATGGAATGCGATCGCGAGATTGGCCGGAAGCGTCCAGGGTGTGGTCGTCCAGATCAGACCGAAGACTTTCTTGCCGGCGAGCGCTGGATCGATCGACGCCGGGTCTGACGTCAGACCAAACTTCACCCAAACCGAGGGACTCTTGTGGTTCTCGTACTCTACTTCGGCTTCCGCGAGCGCCGTACGATCGTGCAGGCACCAGTTGACAGGTTTGAGCCCTTTATAAACGTAACCCTTATCCAGGAAATCGACAAAGGCCCGCGCGATCACAGCCTGGTAGGCGGGCTTCATTGTGAGGTAGGGATCGTCCCAGCGTCCGAGAACGCCAAGCCGTTTGAAGTCCTCCCGCTGCTTGCCGACCCAATTTTCGGCGTACTTACGGCACACACGACGGATCTGAGCCGCCGTCATCTGAGCTTTTTTCGCGCCGAGTTCCTGATCGACTTTGTGTTCGATCGGCAAACCATGGCAGTCCCAGCCTGGAACGTAGGGCGAGTCGTAACCCGCCATGGTTCTTGACTTTACAATAAAATCCTTAACAATTTTATTGAAGGCTGTTCCGAGGTGAATGCGACCGTTGGCGTAGGGCGGACCATCGTGCAGGATATAGACCGGTCTGCCTTCGCGCGATTTACGAATCTGAGCATAAAGGTCCTCCTCTTTCCAGCGCGCAAGCATCTTCGGCTCGGCCTGCGGAAGGTTGGCCTTCATGGAAAAACTTGTGCGAGGCAGATTAACCGTCTGCTTCAGGTCCAGATTCTCAGGATTCATCTCGGGGATTCTCTCATTATATAGGCGCGCGAAGAACCAGACAGTGTGCCTCGCATCTTCCTCCGCAACGGGTTCCCCCGCGGCGGCTAGTGTTTAGCCGGTACCGGCGACGGCTTTGGCTGATTCCCGGCAGGCGGAGCGGATGCAGGTTCAGGTTTCGCTTCGCCTTTACCGCCCGGCGGAGCGGCCGGAACAGTCTGCTTCGGCGTATCCGGGGTGGGCACCGTGTTCTTAGAGATCAAGTATTGGATGACGAGCGTTACCCGCCGATTCGAGTCGGCATCCGCATGTTGTACGTCTCTCGGACTTTGATCGGCGTAGCCCCGCACCTGGCTTACCTGATCGTCACGCATGCCATTCTCCTGCATCCAGCGGCGCGCGGCGTTAGCCCGATCGGTCGACAGCTCCCAGTTCGAATAGTCAGCACGCATCGTGAATGGTTTGGAATCGGTATGCCCCTCCATCGTGACGCGATTGGGAAGTTTTCCTATCTCCTCGGCCAGTTTCTTCAGGAGGTCTTTTCCAAAAGGGGTCGGGGTGCTGTTGCCCGATTCAAAAAATGTCGACTGCTCACCTTCGATCAGTTCGACGCGCAGTCCCTCGCCTGTAACCGTGAAAACCACATGCTCCCGTATTTTCTGAAGCGCTGATGAGTCCTTAACCGCCTGCTCCAGTTTGTCTTTGAGCTTATTCATATCGTCTTTGTGGATGGCGAGGCTTTCGCTGCCTGAGCCCTTCAATCCATTACCGACGTCCTTGCCGTGCCCTTTGGGATCGGTGAAATAGCCACCAACCGCTTTTTGCACCTGTTCACTGCTGCTGAGCAACCAGAGAACAATGAACAGGGCGAGCATAGCAGTGACGAAGTCCGCATAAGCTACTTTCCAGGCGCCTCCGTGATGTCCACCCCCGTGCCCTTTCTTCTTACGGATGATGATGATCGGCTGCGCTGTCTGAACTGGCATATTTAACGGCTTTCGATTTTGCTATGCCGCTTTGGCGGCCGGAGCGGCGGCTACGCCACCCTTGCAAGTGGCTTCCATCTCTTTAAACGTTGGCCTCATGTCATGGGGAATGGAACGTCGCGCGAACTCGACTGCAATCATCGGCGCCATGCCCTTGGCAAACGCCATCAGACCCGAGCGCAGCATCTGGTAATACTGGCCCTCCGCATCGATCATTCCCTGCAGGTTCGCGGCAAGGGGAGACACCACGCCGTAAGAAAGCAGGATGCCAAGAAACGTTCCGACCAGCGCCGCCGCCACTTTTTCACCGATCTGTTCCGGCGGCCCGCCGAGCGCACCCATGGTGATTACGATTCCCAGTACCGCCGCTACAATCCCCAGGCCGGGGAGCGCATCGGCTACGGTCGAAAGGGCGCGGACAGGAGCCGAACTGGCGCTATGGTGAATTTCGATATCGCCCTCGACCAGCGTGTCCAGATCATGTGGAGCAACCACTCCCGCCACTGCAGTCCGCAAAGTGTCGCAGACAAAATACAGCACATGATGATCTTTGATTAACTGCGGGTATTTTGAAAACACCGCGCTCTTCTCCGGTGCTTCGATATCTTCCTCGAGCTTCGCCATCCCGCTCTTTCGTGCGAACTGGAAGATGTCGCTCAACATCTTCAGGCTTTCCAGGTAACACGCCGCGTTGAAACGGCTGCCGCCCAGAATACTGAGCAAGCCTTTGAAGATCTTAATGATCAGCGGCAAGGGGTTGGCTACCAGAAGGGTCCCGATGGCCGACCCTCCAATGATGAGCAGTTCCGCAGGCTGGATCAAAACCGGGAGTTTCCCGTGTTCCATAAGGAACCCGCCCAGCACAGCGCCGAAGACAACGACAATTCCAATGATTGAAAACATACCTGCCTTTGAATCGGCAGAATCAGAAAAAAACTTGAGGTTGCTGGAAATTCAGGAAGGGAGAGAAACGAAAGGGGTGGGGACGCCGCGCTTCGTCTCTGAACCGCAAAACGAAAGCCGGCGTCCCTGTTCGACCTTATTGCAACGTCATGTCGTGGATTTCAAAGTGGAAACGGTCTGGTGGTAAATGGCCGGCATTCTCCGGCGACATGCGCGCCCACGTTTCATACGCGGCGCCTGCCAGTCGGGAGTTCAGGTAAAACAGAAATTGGTTCGAGCAGCAGTCTATAGGGGGTGGCTGCCGAAATGTCAACCGCATCCCCACCGCCCGATCGATGGCGACGCCCTGAGTCGGCACATGTTTCTCCAGCAGCAGATCGACGAAACTGCTGCGTGCCGCGTGGGGCCAGACATCGCCGCTCAGCAACGAGCGCAGCGCGCTCGTGGAAGCAAAGGTAATCTCGCACTGGCGAATCCATTCGAGCACTGAATCTCCCCAGGCCCAATGCGACAGCAATCCAAAATACTGGTCTGTCAGATGCAGGGCGAGATCCAGCTTCCGATGTTCCATCACATCCGGCGTGGAATCCGCAATCATGTCTTCTGTTTCGACCATGGCTGCGGCCCGCTCTACCAGTTCCGAACGGCTGGCCTCTTCCGGAATGCCGTGCACCAGCAACGGCGGCAGTTCATGCAAAACCGAACCCGGTACTTTGATGTACGGCCGATCCATCATAAGACTCCTGTTACCTTCTTTGACTCACGCGGTCCACAATTTGATGCAGGGAATCAACCACTGTTTTGTATATAACACTTCTGGAAAAACATTATTCGTTAAACTTGTAATCGAGAGGATAAGGTCTTCTTATCGCGTCCGGTGGTATTACCCGCGGCTCATTCATGGCAACTCCCTTCAGCATCGGTCTCGATCTCGGCGGCACGAATCTGCGCGCCGCCGCTGTTACTGAAGACGGCACGATGCTCGACAGCGTTTCCGGCCACACAGCGTACGCCGCCGGCCGCGACGCCATCCTCGATGACATGGTCCACGCGATCGAACTCCTTCGTGAGCGCCTCGGGACGGATCGCCTCAAAGGGATCGGTGTCGCGGTGCCCGGCTTCATTCTTCTCAAAGAAGGCGTCATCCGGAATTCGAATAACCTGGCTTCCCTGGAGAACTTTCCCATTCGCGAAGAACTAAGCCGCCGTTTGGGAACGAAAGTGGTGCTTGAGAACGATGCCAATGCCGCGGCTCTCGGCGAGAAATGGATCGGCGCCGGGCGCGATGTCGACGATCTCGTTCTTCTGACTCTTGGAACAGGCATCGGCGGCGGCATCGTTTCGAACGGCAACATCCTGCGCGGCTACCTCGGCATGGCCGCGGAACTCGGGCACATCACGGTGGTTCCAAACGGAAATCCCTGCGGCTGCGGCAATCGGGGCTGCGTCGAGAAGCACGCGTCCGCCACGGCCGTAACCGCGATGGCGAAGTTGCTCGGGCTCGGCGATGCACTCACATCGAAACAGGTGTATGATCTCGCAATCGCAGGCAACGAAAAGGCCAGAACCATCTTCGAATCCATGGGCGAAACGCTGGGGATTACGCTCGCCATGCTCATCAACACTTTCAACTTTCCGCTGTATCTGCTCAGCGGAGGAGTGCTCGCGGCCTGGGATCTGTTTGCGCCGGCCATGTTGGAAGAAACCCGCCGTCGCTCGTTCACTTACCGCACCACCGACACCCGAATCGAGAAAGGAGCCCTGGGAAACGAAGCCGGTCTTTATGGTGCCGCCTACCTGCCGTGGCTTATGCTAAGGTAAAACACCGAGGCAAACAAAAGGCGAATGCCCGAACCACTCTCCCTCCTTTTTCCAGAACTCCCTCTCCCTCCGGCAAATGATCTCGCGCTCGTTCTGCACAAGTTTGAAAACATGGCACAGGACGCTGACGGGCCTATCCGCGCCATCCGCCGGACGCCGGCCCGCGAAGCCCGGTTCGCCGACTTCCCTGACGATCTGAATCCGAAACTTCGCGCCGTACTCTCCCGGCGCGGCATCGAACGCCTCTACTCGCATCAGGCCGAAGCCTGCGAGCGCATTGCCGCCGGTTCGAACCCGGTAATCGTCACTCCCACCGCCAGCGGCAAAACCCTTTGCTACAACCTCCCGGTGCTGAACCGTCTTCTGATCGAGCCGGGCGCGCGTGCCATGTATCTGTTCCCCACCAAAGCTCTCGGGGAAGACCAGTTGGACGAGTTGCACGGCATCATCGAAGCCATGGGCTCCGACCTGTGCGCCTTCACTTACGATGGCGATACCCCGCAGGACGCGCGACGCGCAATCCGCCAGCGCGCCAATATCGTGCTGACGAATCCGGACATGCTGCACACCGGCATTCTGCCGCATCACACCAAGTGGGCGAAGTTGTTCGAGAACCTGAGGTACATCGTTGTCGATGAGCTGCATTACTATCGCGGCGTCTATGGCAGCCACCTCGCCAACATCATGCGGCGGCTCCGGCGGCTCTGCGACTTTTACGGTTCGAAACCGCAGTTCATCGCCTGCTCGGCAACCATCGCGAATCCGAGAGAACTGGCCGAATCCCTGATGGAAGCGCCGTTCGAGCTGGTGGATCGCAATGGCGCTCCCGCTGGCGAAAAGGTTTTCATTTGCTACAACCCTCCCGTAGTGAACCGCCAGCTTGGCATCCGGCGCAGCTACATCGGCGAAACGCGCCGCATCGCGCTCGAACTGCTCGACTGCAAACAGCAGACGCTGGTATTTGCCAATAACCGCCTGGCCACCGAAATCCTCGTCACTTACCTCAAGGACGCCTGCGACAAGGGTCGCTTGCCGACTGAATCGGTGCGCGGGTATCGCGGAGGCTATCTGCCGCGTGAGAGGCGCGAGATCGAGAAGCGCCTTCGTTCCGGAGACATTCGCGCCGTCGTGGCGACCAACGCGCTCGAACTCGGTATCGACGTCGGCTCGCTCGACGCCGTTGTGATGGCGGGTTATCCCGGCACCATCGCTTCCACATGGCAGCGAGCCGGGCGGGCCGGGCGTCGCAACACCGCCTCGCTCGCAATCATGGTCGCCTCGAGTGCGCCAGTGGATCAGTACGTCGTCGAGCATCCCGAGTATCTGTTTGAGCGTTCACCGGAACACGCTTACATCAATCCGGATAATCTCGAAATCCTGCTGAATCATCTGAAATGCGCCGCGTTCGAACTGCCCATTCGCAAAGATGAACGCTTCGGGCAGCACGAAGTGGCGGAGTTGTGCGCGTTTGTAGCCGAGTCCGGGCTGCTGCACCTTTCCGGCGATTGCTGGCACTGGACTTCCGATACCTATCCTGCCGACACAGTAAGTCTGCGCTCCGTGTCGAGCGACAACTTCGTCGTCGTCGACATCACCGGAGAAGCGAAGATTATCGGCGAGGTTTCCTATACGGCCGCCATGACGACCCTTCACGAGAAAGCAATCTATCTTCATGAGGCGAAGCAGTTCCACGTCGAACGTTTCGATTTCAAGGAGCGCAAGGCTTACGTGAAGCGTGTCGACAGTGACTATTACACCGACGCCATCGATTACACGCAGGTAAAGCCACTGCGCGAGTTCGAGAAGTCGACGATCGCCGCAGAAGTCGAACGCGTCCACGGTGACGTGCAAGTCAACCGCCAGATCGTTGGTTTCAAGAAAATTAAGTTCTACACCAACGAGAACGTCGGTGCGGGTAAGCTCTCGATGCCGGAGCAGCAAATGCATACCACCGCGTTCTGGCTGCATTTCCCCGCGGCGTTCCTCTCAACCTTCGATACTTACACGCCGACTGAAAGACAGAATGGCCTCACGGGTCTTGGCAATGCTTTCCGCACGGTTGCCTCCCTGCTGCTCATGTGCGATCCGCGCGATCTGGGAGTCGCACTGACCGAAGATATTTCCAATGGAATTCTCGCGTGGGAGCCCAACCTTTACCTCTACGACAGTTACTCAGGCGGCGTCGGGCTTAGTGCGCCCCTTTACCGCCTCTGCGATGCTTTGCTGACTAAAACCCATGAGTTAATTCAGGGCTGCGCCTGCGACGCGGGATGCCCGGCGTGCGTCGGACCTGTCGGTGAAATCGGCGATCGCGGCAAACAGGTCGCACTGACCTTTTTGACAGCATTGACCACCGCGGCCACAGTCTAGCCGATTAGACCTGCCCGTTCGCTCAGGAAGCTGTACCAAATCTCACTGACTATAATTTTCTTATACCGGCGCGTTAGCACAAAATAAACAGAAAATTCCGTCGAGCCCTTGACACCGACCTTTCGACGTTATAGTTTCATTCAAACAAAGTAACGGGAACAGGTCGTAAGCCACGGGACTGATGGATGATTCGTTTCGATCAGCTGCTGACGCAGGTGTGCGCAGCTGGTCGGTAATTCACCTCTGCAGCACTGCGTCGTCTCTCCGTGCTTATTGCGCTGTAGCACTTTAAACTGAGTGCCTTTGTCGACTCTTATATCGAAGAGGAGCTTAACGATGCAATCTGCATTGCGTTTGGTTTTACCCACGCTGGTATTAACTGCCGTCGCCGCTTTCGCTCAATCCGATCGCGGAACTATTACGGGCACGATCTCTGATCCAGCCGGCGCGGTAGTCGCCAGTGCTGCGGTAGAAGCCAGGAGTACGACGACCGACGCGTTGTATACGGCGGCCAGCTCGGCGACCGGCAACTACACCATTGCACAGGTACCCGCCGGCAGCTACGAACTCAGCGTCACGGTGCCGGGCTTCAAGAAATTTATCCGCACGAACATCGTGGTGGAAGTAGCTGGAACCGTCCGCGTGGATGCCAAACTGGAGGTCGGCTCCGCGACCGAGAGCATCACGATCACCGAAGCGGCACCCTTGCTGAAGACCGAAGGCGGTGAGGTCGCTTCCAACATCGCCACCAGCACATTAAACGAATTGCCCATCCTCACGCTCAATGTGGGCGCGGCTGCGATCGGTTCGGCGAACTCTCTTGGCAACATCCGCAATCCCCTCTCCGCTGTAGCGCTCCTGCCTGGCGCACGCATCACGACGGATTCGATCATGCGCATTAACGGCATGCCTTCCAACTCTCAATCAATCAACGTGGAAGGCCAGGACGCGACCAACGGTTTCTTTAAACAGCAGAATCAGATCAACCAGTCGGGGGTTGAAGCGATTCAGGAAGTAGCCATACAGACCAGCAACTTCGCCGCGGAGTACGGCGCCGCGGGCGGCGGGTATTTCAACTACACCATTAAGTCCGGTACCAACCAGCTTCATGGCAGCGCTTATGACTACTTCGTGAACGAGGCCTTAAACGCCGGGTCGCCCTTCACAAACGCCGGAACCATCAATCCGGCCAAGGCTGGACAGCACATCAGAAATCCCATCCGGCAGAACGACTATGGCTTCACGATCGGTGGCCCCATAAAAATACCGAAGATCTATAACGGACACGACAAGAGTTTCTTCTTCTTCAATTTCGAGCAGTTCCGCCAGAGCGCGTTTACGAGCAACACTGTGGCTATCGTGCCTACAACAGCCCAGCGCAACGGAGATTTCAGCGCGGCTTTGAACGGAACCTGCAACACCGACCCCAATGGCCAGCAGGTTTGCCTCAACCAGATCTTCGATCCACTCTCTCAGACCACGGTGAATGGTATTCAGGAGCGGACTCCTTTTGCCAATAACACAGTCCCGCAAAGCCGCATGGACCCGACCGCTTTGATCATCCAGAACATGATGCCCCTGGCGAATTCTCCCGGTCTCACCAACTACACGGCGCCCGGCTACTCCAATTACCGGCATACGACGATTCCGTCATTCAAGATCGATCACAACCTCAGCGAGAAAATGAAACTGGCTGCGTACTACTCTGCAACCAAAACGGTGTCGCCGCAGACCAACGGGTTCCCTCAGCCGTACACTGCCCTGCAGCCGCAAAACGCTCTGGCACAGACCGTACGTATTAATTTCGATGAGACCCTTACTCCCACTCTCCTGCTGCACATCGGGGCTGGCTATCTGCATACCTCCAACCCGCAAACGGCGCCCGCTTACAATCAGACGGCCCTGTTTCCGCAGGGCGTCCCGTTTCAGGCTTCCTATTTCCCCTATATTGCGGGCACATACAGCGCGCTTGCCGGTGGTTTCAGTGGTGGCGGGCCTTTCCCTGCCGTTGCTAACACGGGCGTGGCTTTTACCTTGACCCCGCACGCACAGGATCTGAAACCTACTTTTAACGCCAATGCAACCTGGGTGAAAGGCAACCATACCTACAAAATCGGCGCGACGGCGCTCTTCGAGGGCATTCAAAGTGTCAATGCCAGCCGCGCCGACGGTCAATTCGGATTCTCAGCCGTTCAAACAGCGGATCCTTCGCAGAACGGGCAGCCTTTCGCCAACACCGCCAGCAGCGGCCTCGGTTACGCCAGTTTCCTGCTGGGCGCCACCAGCAGTGTGTCCACGGCCGCGGTCGCGGATGTGCGTCTGGGCAGCCATGCCTTCGCACTCTACATTCAGGACAGCTGGAAGGTGACGCGTAAACTGACACTCGATTATGGCCTTCGCTGGGATTACGCCACGCTCTGGAAAGAACAATACGGCCGCATGCAGAATGCCGACTTCGTCGATCCGAACCCGGTAATTGGCGGCAGGATCGGCACTGTTGAATACCAGGCAACCTGCAAATGCACTTACGCCAATGCTTATCCTTATGCCATCGGTCCTCACATAGGCGTGGCCTACCAGCTCACGCCGAAGACCGTGTTCCGGGGAGGCGGCTCTATCTCCTATGCCGCTGTGTCGGATCAGGCCGGCCTTAACAGCAGTGCGGGTGACTTCTACACGATCCCGGCTCCGGCCTATGGCGCGTCCGCCGGAGCCCTGAAATACGGCGACCCCTTCGGACCCGGTAACGTTTACGGGAATCCCGTCGTCCATTGGCCGAATTTCACGCCTTCCTATCCTGTGGCTGCGGCGCCTGGCGTGATACCGCCTTCGTCTCCGTTTGTTTCTATCGCTCCCAATTCCGGAAGGTTGCCGCGAACTTTCCAGTGGAGTCTTGGTTTTCAGCGCGAGATCACGCACGACCTTGTCGTGGACGCAGCTTATGTCGGCAACCGCGGGGCATGGTGGGCAGCTCCGCTTCTCGCCGGCCTGAACTATAACGCGCTTACCCCGCAGAGTCTTCTCAACGACAGGCAGTACGGCGACACAACAGGTATCGACATCACCAACAAAACTGACACCACCCTTCTTAATACGCAGATCAATTCGCCTAACGTGATCGCCCGGTTTCCCGGTCTGGCGAATCCCAATAACGTCTATCCCGGTTTTCCCGCGACTCAGACACTCGCTCAGGCCTTGCGCCCCTATCCGCAGTGGAATGGCATCCCGCCTTTTCTGGGACCGCCGCTTGGCGATACCTGGTATGATTCGCTCCAGATTAAAGCGACCCAGCGCCTTTCTCACGGCCTGAGCGCCCAGGTCGCATACACGTGGCAGAAGGAACTGACCAACGGCACCAACTCCAACACCAGTTACGTAACGCCGTCTCCGCCTCTCATCAACGACGTGTTCAACAAAGGTCTGGATAAGCAGATCTCCGGGTTCAGTATTCCGCAGGCGTTGATCATCGCCTTCAATTACACAACGCCTAAGCTGCATGGCGATTCTGCCGGCTTCAGGCTGTTGTCCTGGGCAGCGCGCGACTGGACACTGGGCAGCGTGCTTCGGTACCAGAGCGGACAGATTTTGCAGAGCCCGGATTCCGCTAACAATCTGCTTGCCAACATGGATCGCGGGCCTTCCAATAACCCCGCGCTCTGGGGTGGCGGCTACACCTTCCTGAACCGCGTCTCCGGCCAGCCGTTGTTTCTGGTGGCCCCGAACTCAAAGTTCGATCCGACCACGCAGCTCGTGCTGAATCCAAAGGCGTGGGTGGAACCTCCGTACGGCACGTTCGGAAGTTCGGCGGCGTACTTCAACGACTTCCGATGGCAGCGACAGCCAGCCGAAAGTATGGCCTTCGGACGGCTTTTCCCGATCGGTAAGGAGGGCAAATACAAACTGCAGGTCCGGGCGGAATTCCAGAACATCTTTAACCGCCTGTACTATTCAGCGCCCAGCAACAGCGGCGCCACCACGATTACGTCCATAACCGCTCATAACAATCCCGGCGGCACACTGTCATCCGGCTGGGGCTTCGTTCCCTGGCTGAACGGCGCCGGGGCACAGCCAAGAAGCGGTCAGATCGTAGCTCGGTTTACTTATTGAACGCATGCGGGGTCGGATGACGAAGACTGGCCCCGCATGCACCCTTCCTTTCGCAGCCCAATGGGTGTAGGCTCTGCCCATGAACAAGCAGTCACTCCGCAAGGCAGGCAAGATCGGTTCTGCGTTTGCTTTAGGCGTACTCCTCACTCTCGCCTCGACCTGGCAGACTGCACCGGCGCAGTCCGACGACCCCATCCTGGGCACTTGGAAGCTCAATCTGTCGAAATCGAAATATATACCAGGTCCCGCCCCTCGCAGCCAGACTCGTGTCTACAGGGAGACTTCCGAGGGCATCTTCGTGACGATCGAAACGGTGGACGCCACCGGACATCACCAGACCCCGATACAGTTTCCCGAAAAATATGACGGGAAGGAATATCCGATCTCCGGGAGCACCATCGGGGATGCCCTCATCCTCAAGCGGATCAACAACTTTACAGCCGAAGCCACCATGAAGCACGCCGGCACGGTCGTAGCTCTGACTCGCAGAATCATCACCGACAACGGTAAAACGCTCATCCTGATTTACCAGGAGATCTCTCAGGAACACCCTGTGGACAACATCATCGTGTACGACCGACAGTAACAACCGTCGGTCGGGGGACCGGCCGATGGCGACCCGTCCCCCCATACCGCACTCTGGCCTTATTTCACAGCGCGTTTGATACGGCGTCTTTGGCTCGCGCACCCTCGCGCGATGATCCGCCCTGGCCACTGGTCGGGTTGTAGCTATACCCAAACAAATCGGACATCACGTTTACATTGGTATCGCAGGCGTGATTCAGGCAAGGCAGACCCAGACCGCTTTCAATCGACTTCAGCAGCGAAAAGTGATTGTAAGCCGCGCCGCTCTGGAGGCCGTGGCTTCCATAGTTCGTATCCACAATCAGCAGCACTTTATTTACAGTCGGCGAAACGCTGTAGTCATCTTCGTCCCACACGATCGCGATGGCATTGTTGCCCTGTTTCCACGATGGTGACGCCTTGATCGATGTCACGATCCGTTTCAGCGCGACATCGCCGCGCTGCATCAGGGCTGGATTGAGTCCCGCCAGAGTGCCGTTATCGTTCGGATCGAAATTGCAGAACGGTCCCGCGTTGCCCCGCCCATGCTGATCGTTGCACTGGTTCGGAGCGATGAACGAGTACGTCGGAATCGTGCCTGCCTGCAAATCGGCGTAAATTCCATTGGCGCCGTCGAAATCCACAACGTTCGCAAGGCTGCTGCCCGGTTCATAGCCTTCCTGAATGCTTCGGAAGTAGACGAACGGGTTGTGCTTCGCCGCGTAGAGCGCCACGATACCAGCCGAAGTCAGAGGCGGCGTCTGGACAGGCGTAATCAGGCTGAAGTTTGTGTTGTTGCTATAAACCCCGTCGCTGTAGTTAACCGTGTCGGCGCCCTGCGTGCCCAAGCCTTCCTGATAACTCTTCCATGTACGCCCGCTCTCAACAAGCTGATCCGCAATTGTCTTGCCGGAAGTGCCGGCCGCCGCAGCAATCGACTGCGTGCCGTCAATATTGTTCACGCCAGGAGCTCCCGAAGTCTCATTGGTGTTATCCACGGCAGGTGTGGCTGCGTCCGTACCGGTTCCGAAGATCGGACAGATCAGCGGCGACGCCGGATTGTCAGTCGAAGGAGTGCCGGATGCGAGGTTGGTCGTGCAGTAAGCGTTATGCCAGTCCGGATAATTATCGCTGTGTACGCCGAAGTTCGAGCCACCGGTGATTTCCAGATAGTTTGTAAGGCTTGGATGCGCAATAGCGAAGTAGTTGGTCGCCGTGTTTGCATTGGCGACAAGCTCATTGGTGTAGGGCAAGTTCGGATTGCCCACCACCTGGCTGTAACCGTGATTCTCCATCATGATGACAAACACATGATCCAGATGCTGTATGCCTGCGGGTATCGGGCCTTCAGCCGCGAACCCGCCGGCTACTGCGGTAACGCTCAATAAAACCGGCAAATATTTTCGTGTCTTCACAGGGTCTTGATCCTCTTTCCACGCGAATATACCAGGCATCTCGCTTCTGTCTGATTACGAAAGAGTCACTATCGGATGAATTTCGCAAACATTCCAAAACGTCTGGCAGGCACGCTTTCCACCGGCGCCCGGAACCGCGTAACATAGTTGAAACTGTTCCTGGCTTTGAAGGCGTTTGTTAAAAAGGAGACCACCGTGTCAGCAGAAACAATTCCCGGCAGGATTACTCGTCGAGAGACCCTGAAACGCAGTCTGGCCGCAGCCGGCTTTCTTGCCCTCGTGACCGAGGCCGCCATCCCTGCCCTGGCCGAAGGCGAGACCGACATCCCCTTCACCGATTACCCAGCCACCTTTAAGCCGAACAGCAACCCCGCCGCGACGAACCGCACCCTCGATATCCGCAACGTGGATGGCTACACCACGCCGAACGATCAGTTCTTTTTTATCCAGCACTACAACCGGCCCGAGGTCGACCCCGAGTCTTACCGCCTCAAATTTACCGGTCTCGTCAACCATCCGACCGAGTTCACCCTGGCGCAGCTCAAAGTCATGAAACCGGTCGAACTCGTAAATGGCTATGAATGTTCGGGCAACAGCGCGCGCGGTTTCGAAGGGCTTTCTTCCTGCGGACGCTTCACCGGCGTTCCCCTCAGCCAATTGCTCAAACAGGTCGGCGTCAATCCCAAAGCCCGCGAGGTCGTCTTCTTCGGCACCGATCGCGGCAAGGAAGACATCGTTTTCCGCCAGCAGACTTATAAACTCGAGCAGCAGTTCGCCCGCAGCATCACGCTCGAAAACGCCCTGAAGCCAGAGCCTGTCGTCGCCTGGGCGCTCAACGGCCAGCCGCTCGACCGCGACCATGGCTTTCCGCTGCGCCTCATCATGCCGGGCTGGTATGGCATCGCGAATGTGAAGTGGCTGTCCGAAATTCATCTGCAGGAGGAGCGCTTCCTCGGTAACTTCCAGGCCCGCTGGTATCGGACTCTGCGGGGCGTGGGCGGTACCGGTGAAGATGCCGATCCCGGCACGCAGTGGGTTGAAAACGAAGTCACCCGCATCCGCATCAAATCGGTAATTTCGAAGGTGCGGCGCACCTCGGAGGGTCCGCAGGTATTTGGTTTCGTGCTCAATGATGGTACCCCTCTCAAGTCCGTCGAAGTCAGCGTGGATGGCGGCGACTGGCGGCCCGCGAAGCTCGACAAAGCCAACACGCGCTTCTCATGGAAGCTTTTCACTTATGACTGGAGAGATGCCACGCCCGGCGAACATACTCTCGTCTCGCGTGCCACCGACATCAACGGCGTCGTCCAACCTCCGGCGGCCGACCTGAAGCGCAAGAAGACCTTTCTCGAAGACAACGCGCAGTTCCCCCGCAAACTCACGGTTTGATGGGCTGGCATTGCGGACACCAGAACGTGGTCCGCGCCTCGTCGCCCTGCTTCTTCGCTTTGATCGGCGTGCCGCATTTCCTGCATGGTTCGCCCCGCCGCTTGTAAACCCACAGCCGTTCGGATGGATCGCTGCGGCCGGTAGTCCGGCGTACGCCCGATGTCTCCGCCACACTGTCTCCCATGAATTTTCGGGCCTTCGAAACAAGCGAACTGAGCTCTCCATCCGTCAACGCTCCGATGTTCCGGAACGGATTCACCCCGCTCGCAAAACACACTTCGGATTTGAATACATTGCCCACGCCGGCCATGATTGATTGCCTCAACAGACCGACCCCGACCTCAAGCTCAGGCCGCTCCCGCAGGCGCGACACCGCCGCTGCCTCATCGAATTGAGGTGCCAGAACATCCGGGCCAAGCCGCCGCAGGCTTCTCTGCCGCGACAAACTTTCACTCGTATGAAACTCCGCAATCGGAACCTGAAACGCCACCGCCACGAAATCCTGTGTGTAGATGGCCACCCGCATCTGCTGTCGCGGCCGCTGCCACGCCTCACCCGGGCGATAAATATGCCAGCTCCCGCTCATGAGCATGTGGGTCAGCAGCGTCAGGTCCCCCGAGAGCTGCATGCTCATCCATTTGCCGTTCGATTCCACGGACTCCACTACGCGGCCTGCGACCGGCGTGTCGTAATCCACCCTCGCCAGTTGCGGCAGCTGCGTTTCAAACTTCGTCACCACCTTGCCCGCCAGCGCGCGATGCAGTGTTCGCGCCGCCCGAAAAATCGTGTCCCCTTCCGGCATCAGGCGCTTTCTTCGAGTTCGTCTTCGCCCTCGATGCCATCGTCTTCCGCTTCAGGCGAAGGCGACGGGATGGTCGACATCGCCACCCGCCGCAACTGATAGCCCGAGGCCGTCAGCACAAAACCACTCTCTTCGAGGAAGCGTCCCAGAAAATGCTCACTTGCGCGCGCGTCGTTGATGGTCTCGATCAACAACCCGCTGCGGCGCGCCTGCCTCCGTATCGCGATCTCCGCCAGCCTTCGCGCCAGATCGCGTGCCACCTGGCTGCGCTCCGGTTCATCATCCGGCAGAAATACGCGGATCGACGGATTACGCCGCCGCAAAAACGCCACCAGCTTGCCGTTCGCCAACACCACGCTCGCTCCGGCCGCGCGTGCCATGTTGTGGTCGGAACTGTTTTCCAGCCACGGCAACAGACTTCCGTAAGGATTCGCCGGATCCGAGGCCGCCAGATGAACCGTCTCGGGACGTTCAGCTGGCTTCCGCAGACTCCGCAGCATATCCACGGCTGCCGCGGTTGCAAACTGCGCCGCGCCCATACTCGCCACGAACATGCCGCGCCGCACCCAGCCGTTTTCTTCCATCGTCTTCAACGCCGGATACACAGCCGCATAACCGCCGCGCACGCTCTCCGCGGCCGCCGTCTCGCGCATCACAATACCGTTGCGCACAAGCATCTGCTGGGCCACCGCGGCGCTCCATTCAGCAGCATTCGCTCTGGTGACAATGCGCTGCTCCACCAGTGACCACCTTCCCTGCGAAGCGCCATCGCTTCCCCGCCTCGCTCGCAGTCTCTGCAGAAAACCAGGCGACCCGGGCGGCAGGTATTCATGCGACGCCCGCTGCTTCTCGTTGTCTTTCTTCGTCAGCAGCGCACGCACCGGATGGAACGTGTCGTTCGTGACCAGCCCCGCCCACACCAGTTCCCACAGCGCGTCGGCAGTCTCATTGGGAAAGCCGCCGCCCGAAGCCTGATGGATCGCCGCCACGAACGAAGCGCCCTGCCCGCGCAGAAATTCCAGAATCCGCAGCGCGCGTTCCGACAGGCCATCCGGTATCTTTGCGAAGAAGTCAGGAGGCAACAACTTGCCCAGCGCTTCCACCATGTAAAGCGAAATGCGCCCGTCGCGATTCCCCACCTGTTCCCTGCCCATCCAGAGCACTTCGCCCGAGGCCAGCAGCGCATCCAGGTTCGAGGGCTGATAATCCCCCACCCGCGCCGGCAGTATTTCCCGCTCCAGATCCGACGCAATCAACTCCACGCCCTGCAGAATCTCAATCGAATCGAGCAGCGCATCCAGACCCCGGCGGGGCGCGGTCACTCCCTGCCAGCGCGCCAGCAGACGCGCAAAAACATATTGCTCGGCCGGAACCACTTCACGCCGTAGCCGCGCCAGGGTCTTGCGCCGGATCTGCTGCAGGACCTCCGGGTCGCACCACTCCATGTGCATCCCGCCTGGCCTGAACTCCCCTTCGAGCAGCTTCCCGTCCCCGTGCAGCGCGCGCAGAACTGCGTCCACTTCCGCAGCGCCAATTCCATAACGATTGGCAACCTCAGTTGTTGTAAACGGCCCATGCGTCCGCGCGTATCTGCGTAGAATTCCAGCCAGCGCATTCGGCGCTGGTTCCAGAAACGTCTCCGCCAGCCCTGGCGGCAGCGGCACACCCAGCGCATCCCGATACCTCGCTGCGTATTCCACCGGGATAAGTCGCGTCTCCCCCCCGATGCGCAGGCGCAGCACGCGCCGCGCCGCGATCAGTTCATCCACTGTGGAGGCAATGGCCGGCGACGCACTTCGCAGCCGCACTTCGTCCGCTGTAAGATCGCCCAGCTTCAGCAGCAGGTCGTGCACGCCGTCGGCGTGTTTCGCCTGATAATCCGGTTCGACGGACTGCAACAACGCTTCGACTTCATCCATCGCCGCCTTATCCAGCAACTCCCGAAAATCCGAGCTTCCGAGAATTTCTTCCAGTTGCGACTGATCGATCGCCAGTGCCTGCGCCCGCCTCTCCGCCAGCGGAGCGTCGCCCTCATAGATGTAGTTCGCGATATAGGAAAACAGCAGCGCGGAAGCGAACGGCGATGGCTTGGTCGATTCCACCGTCGTCACTCGAATCGCCCCGCGCTCGATCTTCTTCAGAACGTCCGCGGCGCCACCAAGATCGAGCACATCACGCACGCACTCGCGGTATGTTTCCAGCAGGATTGGAAAAGACGAATACTGCGCCGCCACTGCCATCAGATCGGCCGCGCGCTTTCTCTGCTGCCACAAAGGCGCGCGCATTCCCGGCCTGCGCCTGGGCAGCAGTAGTGCTCTTCCCGCTGCTTCCCGAAACTTCGCCGCGAACATCGAGGTGCTGCCCAGTTGCCGCAGCACCAGGTCTTTCAACTCTGTGGCCGAAGGCAGCAGAGCTTCGGACTCCAGCGCCTCGCCTTCCTGCAAACCGCCCTCCGGCACGCGAATAACAAACCCGTCGTCCGACCACATGGATTCCACATCCATGCCTCGTTCGGCTTTCAGCTTTGCCCCGATCGCCATGCACCATGGCGCGTGCACACGGCTGCCGAACGGCGTCAGCACGCAGATTCGCCAGTCCCCCAGTTCATCCCTGCACCGTTCGATGACAATATCCTGATCGCTCGGAACTCTGCCTGTTGCAGCCGCCTGATCGTCCAGATAACGCAGCAGATTGTCCGCCGCGCTCGCGTCCAGATCGTGATCCTCGATGAGCCGCGCATAAGCAACTGGCCGCGGCAGTTGCAGCAGCTCCCGGGTCATCTCACCGATCTTCTGCCCGAACTCAGAAGGACGGCCCGCGGCGTCTCCATGCCAGAAAGGCATCTTGCCCGGCTCCCCCGGCGCCGGTGAAACGGTTACGCGATCGTGCGTGATCTCTTCGATCCGCCACGTACTTGCGCCCAGAATAATCGTGTCGCCGGTGCGGCTTTCAAAAACCATCTCCTCGTCGAGTTCACCGACCCGGGCGCCGCGTGTCGCTCCTGCCAGGAACACGCCAAACAGACCACGATCCGGAATAGTCCCGCCATTCACCACCGCGATGCGCCGTGCGCCTTCCCTCGCCGTGATTTTTCCCGACACGCGATCCCAGGTTACCCGTGGCCGCAACTCCACAAACTCGTCCGACGGATAGCGGCCCGACAACATATCGAGCACGCTCTCGAACATGAATCTCGGTAGCTGCGCATAAGGAGCGCACCGCGTGATCACGCCGAATAGTTCCTCCGTGTCCCACGTGTCCATCGCGATCATCGCCACCATCTGCTGCGCAAGAACGTCCAGGGGATTCCGCGGATAAGCCACCCGCTCCACATTTCCCTCGTGCATCGCCCGCGTGATCGCGGCGCAAGCCACCAGATCGCCTCGGTACTTCGGGAAAATCACCGCCGCGCTGACGCCCCCCACATGGTGGCTCGCGCGGCCAATCCTTTGCATTCCACTCGCCACCGACGGCGGTGCTTCCACCTGCACCACCAGATCCACCGCGCCCATATCGATGCCGAGCTCGAGCGACGACGTAGCCACAATGCCGCGCAGCGTCCCGGTCTTCAGCCGCTCCTCGATCTCTTTCCTTTGCGCGGAAGCGACGCTGCCATGGTGGGCGCGCACCAGAATTTCACCTGCAAGATCGTTGACGGCTCCGGATACTCGCTCGGCAAGCCTCCGGCTGTTTACGAAGATCAACGTCGAACGATGCGCCAGAACAAGTTCCAGCAGCTTCGGATGTATCGCACTCCAGATTGACGGCCGCACCGGACCCTGCGACGCCGGTCCGCTCGGGATCGGCTCGATCTCGTCCAGCTTTTTCATGTCCTCCAGAGGAACTTCGATGCGCAAATCGAGCCGCTTCGGCGCGCTGGCATCGATAATTGTCACCGGCCTGTAGCGTGGCGCGAAGGCAGTCGATTCAAATTCATTAAGAATCTCCGAGGCTGCGTCTTCCTGTTTTTTCGCAGCCCTGCGCTTCGCTGTGGCATTCCCCTCGGCCCCTCCCAGGAACCGCGCCACCTCCTCCAGAGGCCGCTGCGTTGCCGAAAGCCCGATCCTCTGCAGCCTGTGCCCGCACAAATGCTCCAGCCGTTCCAGCGAAAGCGCAAGATGCGAGCCGCGTTTACCCGGTACCAAAGCGTGAATTTCGTCGATAATTACTGTTTGAATTGAGCGTAAAGTTTCGCGCGCATTCGAGGTTAACAGCAGGTAAATCGATTCGGGAGTGGTGATGAGAATGTCCCCCGGCTTTCGCGAGAAGCGCGCCCGTTCGCCTGCCGGTGTATCGCCCGTGCGAATCGCGAGCGCCGGTTCGTAAACCTCCGCCCCGGACTTCCGCGCCATCTGTGCCACCCCCACCAAAGGGGCGCGCAGATTGCGCTCTACGTCCACTGCGAGTGCTTTGATGGGAGAAATGTACAGCACCCGGCAGCGTTCCCCGGCTGGCGGAGGAGGTACAAACATCAGCCGTTCAAGGCACCATAGAAACGCCGTCAAAGTCTTGCCTGTACCGGTCGGCGCCAGGATAAGCGTGGATTCCCCGCGCGCTATCGCGGGCCACCCCAATCTTTGCGGAGCCGTTGGTCCAGCCGGAAAGACGGCTTCGAACCACTGGCGCACAGCCGGATGGAAAAGATCCAATGGATCAGGCTCTTTTGGGTCTACCTTCGCCGGTTTTCTCATCCCAGTTACGAGTATGAGTCACCAGCACCCTGTGGCAGAAATCCCGATAGCCTATGTTTTTGAAACTGCTGATCCTTCGTGGTGGGATAGGCGGTTTCGCCCGGCGGTTTCGCCTGTCCTTTTGACTTCTTCCACGGATAACCGGCACCCTTCAGGCCACGTTGCACCTGTGCTCACGATAAACGGCGTGGGCGCCCTGGAATCTGGCCTTGGCGGCCCTTACCAGGGCATAGTAATTTTCAATGAGGTCATCGGAATGGATGGAAACTGATACCGAGAGCATTCTCGACGCCTCCGCAAGTCCGTAGGCCGCCCTGTCCAGATCTTCCTGGCATTCGCAATGCCGATCGCAGTGGTGATTCATTTCTGTTGCGTCGCCACCGGCTTAAAGGCGGCGTGACCCCTCGAGCGCCACTGGAAGCGTGTCGTCTTCCCTGCGAGTCGTCCGTCTGTCTGGCGCGCGAAATGTAGATCGGAAGAGCGTCGTGTAGGGAAAG
>ODAK010001016.1_pt1 | contig 31532 bp, 26 predicted proteins | sample 1539591 | NCBI WGS metagenome assembly ODAK01 (sample SAMEA3539303, study PRJEB22396) | soil metagenome | biome: tundra; feature: field; material: soil | place: USA | collected 2010-05 | depth 0.15 m
GGCGACCCGCGCCCGATCCCGCTCGACCCCGGCGTGTGGCGCACGCTGAAATCCTGGCGCGACATGCACCCCAACGCCAAGCCGACCGATCCCGTCTTCGTCGACGCGAGCGGCAAGCCAATCGATGCCGATGGTCTCGCCGAGACGTTCCGAGAGAAGCACCTACGCCCGGCGTTGCAGGCGGCGGACATGGATCGCCTTGAGCTATACGAGCGAAGCGCGGTGCGCCAGCCGCTACGCCTTCACGATCTGCGCGCGAGCTTCGTCACCATCGCGTTTGCGAACTCGCGTGACGAGCGATGGGTGCGCGACCGCACCGGGCATCGCAGCGGCGCGCTCGAGAGGTACCGGCGCGTGGCCCGCACCGTCGAAGAGCTCGAGCTCGGCGACTGGACGTCGCTCGACGAGGCGATCCCGGAAATCTGCCGCCGCGTTCACGGCGGCAAACGCGGCGGCAACTCGGGCGAAGCGGAGGGGTCTGTCGAGCGAATCCTCAACGATTCCGCGGGGGGTGACCGACGGGTCTTGAACCCGCGACATCTGGAGCCACAATCCAGTGCTCTACCAACTGAGCTACGGCCACCGTACAGATACAGCCCGCGACCATACCCCCTCACGGCGGACTTTCAAGCGGGATGTCAGCCGTACCCTCCGGCCTCACGGGCCCTCCTCACGGACCCTCTCCCTCACGGAGGCCCTCACGGACAGAACGCCTGCCCGCCCGCCGCCGCGTACGCCTTCGTCTTCGCGATCAGGTTCCCGCCATCCCCGGCCGGATCCCCCGCGAGCCCCGGGATCGTCTGCCCACCCGCGCCCGCTCCGTAGGCCGCGCCGAGGACGTGGGCGGCCGCGAGCTCGTCTTCGTGGGCGAAGAAGTAGTCGACGCGGTTGTCTTTCCAGTGGCTGTTGGTGTTGTTCTGGTTGGCGTTGCCGAGGGGCATTTGCCAGAAGAGGGCCGGCTTGCCGAGGGCCTCGGTGAGCGCCTTCACCCAGGCGAAGTCCTGGTGAAAGTCGGGCAGCGTCTTGTTGGTCACGTCCCAGAAGGCGGTCTTGTCGCCCTGCGACTGGTCGTAACCCGCGTCGCGATCGCTGGTCTCGACGACGATGAGATCCGCGCTCGATTCGCCGCAGGCCGCGAGGAACGTGGCCGCCTTCCTGGCTTCGGCCGCGACGTCGAGGGTCGGGTCGGTGTTGGCGGCCACGTCGGGCCCAGTCATCCACGCCGAGGCTTGCAGGCCCACGAACGCGTGCGGCGCGTACTTTCGAACCATCGCGATCATGCACTGACCCATGCCGGCGATCGTGTTGGGCAGGGACCCGCAGTCGGTCGGGTTCACACTGGCCACGGCCGCCTTGAGCTGGGTCGGGTCGGCCCCGGCCTGGTTCGCGTAACCCCAGAAGTCGGGCTCGATGTGGAGGATGGCGCTCGCGCTGCCGATCTGCTGCAAGAGGAACCGCCAGTCGGCGAAGTACCGCGTCATGATTCCGGTATCGGTCGCGCCCTGGCTGACCTCGAGCTTGCCCTCGACCGTGGCGTTCGGGCCGAGCTTCGCCTGCAGCACCTGGAGGAGCTCGTAGTACGTGTACATCGTGATCTGCGGGGGCGTGGGATTCGTAGCCGTAGCGATGAAGTCGCGAACGTAGAGGCCCGGCTTCTTCGTGTCGTCCTGGTAGCAACCCCACCAGGCGCAGCCTCCGCCGGAGTTGGCGCACGTCTTCCCGTTCGCGGTGCACCCGCTGGCGCACGACGCGCAGACACTGCTGGCGTCGAACAAGCCGCCCGAGATGTACTCGTAGCGAATGTCGAAGGGTGCGGCGTCGGCGACAGCGTCGTCGCCGGTCGAGAGGCCGACGAGCAGTTTCGATTTGCCCATAGCCGAGAGCACGTCGGCGCCGAGGCAGGTGCCGGCGGATCCGTCGCCCACGGGTCCGCCGCTCGTGCCGCTACTGCTCGTGTCGCCGCTGCTCGTCCCGCCGCTGCTCGTGCCGCTGCTGCTCGTCCCGCTGCTGCTCGTCCCGCTGCTGCTCGTCCCGCTGCTGCTCGTCCCGCTGCTGCTCGTGTCGCCGCTGCTCGACGCGCCGCCGCTGCTCGAAGCCTGCCCGGCACCCGGACCGTTCCCGCTCGACCCCCCGCAGCTCGCGGCCAAGCCGATACCCAACGTGATCGCGATGGCCCAGAGGCCGCCCCGCAAGCGCCCGCATTGCCCCATGCGACCAAGAATACGCCAAGAGCTGGAAGTCACCGCAGGTCCGTCACGCCCCTCGTGACCGCCATTCAACATGTGCCAGGCGGAGTCTGCCTCGCTCACACCCGGCCTCACCTCTCTAATGCGTCTCGTGCGCCTCGCGCTGCCCGCGCTCACTCGAGCACGGCGCCCTGCGCGAGCAAGAGGTACGGCTCGGCGATGGGCGCCCCGCCCCCGACCGGAAAGAGGCGGAGACCCAGCGGGCCTCCGTAAACAAGGGTGCTCGTGCCGGCGCTCGAGTCTTCGACCTCGGCGGCCCACGCGCCGCCGCTCGCACCGACGCCGGCGCGTGCTGTCGGCGATTCGACGGCGGGCGATTCGACCACGTACTCGGCGCTCGACTCCGCGTCTTCGGGTTCGTAGCGCACGAGCCGAACGGCCCGCGGCTCGCTCGCGAGCTTGAAGCGCATGCAGCACCCGCCCGGCAACGCCTCGTGCTCGTCGACGTTGATCAGAACGAAGCGGGACGTCGCGTCTTCCATGGTGCAAGCTTAGGTCTCCATGGCGGCTCGCGCCTGCCGGCCGCCCCGGCGCGCTGCCGATCGCGGCGGATCGCCGGAGTCATCGGAAATTCGACATCGACGCGCAGGCATGAGCATGAGGTCAAACGATGTCGTCGGCGATCGTTCGCAGTGGGTGCGGTTCGTTCATGTCGGCCGGCGCGCTCGCCGTCGTGCTGGCGTGCGGCGGCGCCCCGGCGCCCCCGCCCTCGGCTCCGCCCGCAGCCGCGGCGCCCCCGGCCGCCCATGCGGTCACCGCGGTGGTGCTCGTCAACGGGTGCGCGCACTTCGGCGTCGAGAACGCGCGGCTGGCGCAGACGGCGATCAACGCGCTCGTCGACGGGTGCTCGTCGTTCACCGGAGAGCGGGTGCAGTTCACCGCCACGCTCCTGCCGGGGGGGGCCATCCAGTTCGAGCCGGGCGCCCACGACTCGGCCGCCATTCCGATCTGCGTCCTGAACCATCCGCTCACGCATCGCGTGCAGCTCCAAAAAGCCTGTTCGCTCGACGTTCGCCTCGAACAAAGCTCGGTGGTCGTGCCAAAGTCCGGCGACGCCGGGCCATGACCTCCCTCTCCACGTTCGATCTCGACGCCTGGCTCGCCGCGTTGACGGCGACCGAGCAACCGCCACCCATCGTGCAAGCCGGAGCGGTCGTGCTGCGGCAGCGGGCGTTCGACGTCCCGCGTGAGCTGTTCGGGTCCCCCGCGCTGCTCCGGCTCGTCGACCTCATGGTCGACGTGATGCGCACGGCGCCGGGTGTCGGGCTCGCCGCGCCGCAGATCGGCGTTCCGCTGCGCATCTTCGTGGCGGAAGACGCGGCCGAGCGCCTGGCGCGCGTCGCGCCCGAGTCGCTGGCGGCGCGGGGTCGCGCCCCCCTCCCCCTCATGGCCTTCGTGAACCCCACGGTCACGCTGGGCACCCCCGCCGGCCGCGAGCCGGCCGTGTTCTTCGAAGGATGCCTGAGCGTCCGCGGCTACGGGGCGCTCGTTCCGCGGGCGGCCACGGTTCGCGTGACGGCGGTCGACCCGCGGGGCGCGCCCATCGCCCTCGACATGCACGGCTGGCCCGCGCGCATCATGCAACACGAGATGGACCACCTCGACGGAACTCTCTACGTCGATCGCATGCTCTCGCGCTCCCTCGCGGGCGACGCGGCGCTGGGCGAGCTCAGTGGACTGCCCGTGAGCGACGTCATCAAGGCGCTGGTCGACCCGTAGCGACGCCCCGGAGCTCCGGGGCGAAGGCAGGCTGGCGTAACCGGCCCGAAAGCGGGACGAAACCATGGGGGCCGTAGCGTCCGACCGCGATGGCGATCTCCCTGACGGTGCCCCAACGAACCGGCCGGGTCATCGCGTCCGACCTGGGCATCAAGGCCCTGGGCGCGTGCCGCTTTCCCTCTCCGCTCACGAATCGCCTCGCGCAGAGCGCGATGCACTATGTCGGCCACGCCGATCGGGTGCTCCTCGACGACCGCCTCTCGACCCTGGCCGGCCATCGGGGCGAGCCGACGCGCGCGCCCTCGTTCGAGCTCGCCGGGCCACGCGACCACGTGTTCTTCGATCCCGGGCGCCTGCGCTGCGGCATCGTGACGTGCGGCGGGCTTTGCCCGGGCATCAACAACGTGATCCGCGGGCTCGTCCTCGAGCTGACCGAGGGGTACTGCGTCCGCGAGATCTTCGGTTTTCGATACGGCTACGGGGGGCTCGTCGGCAAAGGGCCCCCGCCGGTCATGCTCACGCCTTCGACCGTCGCCGACATCCATCATGAGGGCGGCACCGCCCTGGGCACATCCCGCGGCGATCAAGACGCCCGCGAGATGGTCCAGCGCCTCGACGAGCTCGATATCAGCATCCTCTTCGTCGTCGGCGGCGACGGCACGCTCCGCGGCGCGATCAAAATCGTCGAGGAGATCGGCCGGCGCGATCTGCTCATCAGCGTCATCGGCATTCCAAAGACGATCGACAACGACATCCACTTCATCGACCGCAGCTTCGGCTTCGAGTCGGCCTTCTCGGCGGCGGTCGAGGTCATTCGCGGGGCGCACGTCGAGGCCACGGGCGCGAACAACGGGATCGCGCTGGTGAAGCTCATGGGGCGACACTCGGGGTTCATCGCCTGCCACGCGGCGATCGCCTCGACCGACGTCGACGCGGTCTTGATCCCGGAGGTTCCCGTTCAGCTCGAAGGCGAGCAAGGGCTCCTTCGCTTCATCGAGCGTCGCCTCGAGAAAGACTCGCACGCGCTCGTCGTCGTGGCCGAGGGGGCGGGGCAAGAGCTCTTCGCCGACGGCAGCCGGAACAGCCAGCCGCCCCAGACCGACCCGAGCGGCAACGTGCGCCTGAACGACATCGGCACGGTGCTCCGTGACCGCATGGTCGATCATTTTCGCGAGCGTCGCCTCGACGTCACGCTCAAGTACGTTGATCCGAGCTACCATATTCGCAGCGTGCCTGCCCTGCCCAGCGACAGCCTCTACTGCTGGAACCTGGCCCGCAACGCCGTGCACGCGGCCATGGCCGGCAACACCGAGATGCTCATCGGGCGCTGGCACGGGCGCTTCGTTCACGTCCCCATGCCGCTCGCGACGCGCTATCGGAAGCAGGTCGACACGAGCGGCGATCTCTGGATGGCCGTGGTCGAATCCACGGGTCAGCCGGTGTCATGGACGACGTGACGAAAGGCGCCAAGATGCGTCCCGCCAAGACCGTCTCGACCACCTCGAAGCCGATCGCGAAGAAGACGAACGGCGCCAAGGTCGTCGGCAACGGCGCCCGGGTCGCGATGCTCACCAACGGCGCGGACGCCGCGAACGCGACCAAGGGGGCCAAGGCGGCCAAGGCGGCCAAGGCGGCGACCGCCGCGCCGCTCCCCGTCCCCGATCCCGACTCGGCCCTTCGCGAAGACATCCGCATGCTCGGCCGGGTGCTGGGCGACACGCTGCGCGCGCACGAGGGCGCCGAGATGTTCCGGACCGTCGAAGAGGTCCGGCAGACCGCGGTCCGGTTCCGCCGCCACGGAGACACGGCGGCGCGCGCCGAGCTCGCGAAGATGCTCAACGCCCTCGACGTCGAGCCCGCGATCTCGGTCGTTCGCGCCTTCAGCTACTTCTCGCACCTGGCGAACATCGCCGAAGACCAGCACCAGAACCGGGCGTTCCGCCGCGACCGGCTCGCGGGCAAGCCTCCGTACAACGGGTCGCTCGCCCTCGCGCTCGAGCGCCTCAAGGCCGCCAAGGTCAAGACCGAGAAGCTCCGGGCGGTGCTGGGGCAGGCGTCGATCAGCCCCGTACTGACGGCCCACCCGACCGAGGTGAGTCGAAAGAGCATCCTCGATCGCGAGGTCGCCATCGCGCGCCTGCTCACCGAGCGCCATCGCGTCGAGCTCACTGCCGACGAGACGGCCGTCAACGAGCGCGCCCTCCGCCGCGAGGTCGCCACGATGTGGGAGACGCGCATGCTGCGGCGCGTGAAGCCCACGGTCTACGACGAGATCGAGAACGCGCTCGCCTACCAGCGCTACACCTTCCTGTCCGAGATCCCGCGGCTCTACGCCGACATGGAAGACCTGCTCGATCGCGAGTTCGCGACGTCGGAGCCGTGGCAGCTGCCCCCGATCTTGCGCATCGGCAGCTGGATCGGCGGCGACCGCGACGGGCACCCGTTCGTCACGTGCGACGTGCTGCTCTACGCGATGAAGCAGCACTCGCGCGTGGTGTTCGACTACTACCTCGAGCAGGTGCACGCGCTCGGCGCCGAGCTCCCGCTCTCTACGCACCTCGTGAAGATCTCGACCCAGCTGAAAGACCTCGCCGAGGGGTCGTCCGACCGGTCCGAGCAGCGCCTCGACGAGCCGTACCGGCGCGTCCTCGTCGGGATCTACGCGCGCCTCGCGGCCACGGCCGAGGCCCTGAACGGCCAGGAGGCGCTGCGCCACCCCGCGGCCAAGGGCAAGCCCTACGGGAACGCGACCGAGCTCGTGATGGACCTCGAGACCATCAGCTCGTCGCTCGTCGCCAACAAGGCGTCCGAGCTCGCGCGCGGCCGGCTGCGCGACACGCTCCACGCCGCGCGGGCGTTCCGCTTCCACCTCGCGCCCATCGATCTCCGGCAAAACTCCGACGTGCACGAGCGGATCGTGGCCGAGCTCTTCGCCAACGCCGGTAGCGGCTCCGACTACCTCTCGCTGTCGGAGAGCGACCGCGTGTCCCGGCTCGCCACCGAGCTCGCCACGACGCGGCCGCTCCTGTCGCCCTTCTTGCGCTACTCCGAGGAGACCGAGAAGGAGCTCGCCATCGGGCGCGCTGCGCGCGACATTCACAACAAGTACGGGCCGCAGGCGCTGCCGCACTACATCATCTCGAAGACCGACTCGGTGTCCGATCTCCTCGAGGTCATGCTGATCCTGCGCGAGGTCGGCCTGATGCACCCGGGCGACGAGCCCACGTGCGCGATGCGCGTCATCCCGCTCTTCGAGACCATCGACGATCTTCGTCGCGGCGCCGACATCATGCAGGCTTTCCTCGCCCGCCCCGAGGTGATGGCGCTGGCGCGCGGGAGCTGGGGCGGCGTCTGCGAAGTGATGCTCGGCTACTCCGACAGCAACAAGGACGGCGGCTTCCTCACGTCGACGTGGGAGCTCTACAAGGCCGAGGTCCAGCTGGCCGAGCTCTTCGAGCGCCTCGGCCTCGTGCTGCGCCTCTTTCACGGTCGGGGCGGGTCGCTCGGCCGGGGCGGCGGGCCCACGTACCAGGCCATCCTCGCGCAGCCCACGGGCGCCGTGAGCGGCCAGATTCGCATCACCGAGCAGGGCGAGGTCATCGCCAGCAAGTACTCCGATCGCGAGATCGGCCGCCGCAACCTCGAGACCATGGTCGCGGCCACACTCGAGGCGACGCTGCTCGACAACGAAGCCGGCGGCGATGCGCGGGCCTTCCGCGCGGTGATGGACACGCTGTCGACGCTCGCGTTCGCCGCGTACCGCTCGCTCGTCTACGAGACGCCCCGGTTCAACGAGTACTTTCGCGCGTCGACGCCGCTCTCGGAGATCGCCGATCTCAACATCGGGAGTCGCCCGGCGTCGCGCAAGGCGTCGGGCCGCATCGAAGACCTTCGCGCCATTCCCTGGGTCTTCAGCTGGGCCCAGAGCCGCGTGCTCCTGCCCGGCTGGTACGGCTTCGGAACGGCGGTCGACACGTGGCGCCGCGAAGACCCGAAGAAGCGAACCGCCGAGCTCCGCCGCATGTACGCGCAGTGGCCCTTCTTTCAGACGGTCATCGCCAACCTCGACATGGTGCTCGCCAAGACCGATCTCGGCATCGCGTCTCGCTACGCGGAGCTCGTTCCCGACAAGGAGCTCCGCGAGACGGTCTTCGGGCGAATCCGCGCCGAGTGGGAGCTGACCCGGAAGGCGGTGCTGGCCGTCACGGGCGAGGGCTCGTTCCTGGGCGCGAACTCGCCGCTCGAGCGCTCGCTGAAGAACCGGCTCCCCTACATCGATCCGCTGAACCACCTGCAGGTCGAGCTCATCAAGCGCTACCGTTCCGGGCGGACGGGCGAGCGGGTTCGCCGCGGCATCCACCTCACGATCAACGGGATCGCCGCCGGCCTGCGAAATAGCGGCTGAAGGGCGGCGCCGGGGCGGGGGGAACGACGGGGCACGCCCGGGCCGACGCTCGCGCTGTGCGTACACGGGGCGTATGCGTGCGGGTGTGGTGACACGAACAAATCAACGACGCACGGGGCAGACGTAAGCCCATGAGCTCATTGGGAGATTTCGATCTGTGAGCCTTTTGCGTAGCGGGTTACGCGCGTAGAATATTGGCATGCGATTGAACGTTTTACTTGTTGCGGCCGTCACCGCGGCCTGCTCGGCCTCGCTGGTCAACGGCTGCGGCGGCGGGGAAAATTCGGCTCCCGACCCCACGACGAAGCCCGATGCCAGCGCCGGCGACGATGGACCGTCGTTCGGCTCGTCGTCTGGCGGAGACGACGGAGGGGCCCCGACGGGAGGGCACGTGCTCTCGAGCGTGCGCATCGTTCCCGCGAGCGCCAAGCTCGTGGTGCAAGCCGGGCAGGCGGCCTCGCAGCCGTATACGGTGATGGGCATCCTCGACGGCGCCGGCGCCGAAGTCGACGTCACCGATCGCTTCGTCTTCTACGTGCCCGACAACTACCTCGTGGGCGGCTTCCCGCTGACCGGCGGCCCGCTCTTCACCTCGCGCGTGCCCGCGGCGCCGGCCGATCCGCCGCAGCGAGGCGGAACGCTCACGGTCCAGGCCGAGGCGCTGAATCCGGGCAGCGTGCCCCTCACCATCACGACGTCGCTGACCGTCGAGCTCGACGCGCAGTTCGACGGCGTGGCCGGCGGCGATGGCGGCGCTGACAGCGCCGTGCCCGGCAACTCGGCCATGATCTTCGCGAACGCGCCGGTGGATCCCGCGCGCGTCCCGACGCTCGTCTACCCCAACGACGGCACGATGCTCCCGCCGAACCTCCGCTTGCTCGACGTGCACTGGCTGCCGGGCTCGCCGAGCAACACGCTTTACCGGATCTCGTTCTCGAGTCCGCAGTCGCAGATCACCTACTACAGCCGATGCGGGACGATCGGCGGACTGCTCACGGCGGGGTCGTGCGGCTTCCAGCTCGACGAGACCGGCTACGGCTACCTCGCATCGTCCAACGCGGGAACGGGGAACGTCACCGTCACCATCAGCGGCACCGACGACGGCGGCGCGGGCCAGGGGACGTCGAGCGCGTTCAACATCCAGTTCGCGCAAGAAGCGGTGAACGGCGGTGTCTATTACTGGGACGTCTCGCACACGCGCATCATGCGCTTCGACTTCGGGGGCGCCTCGTCGACCCCGGAAGTGTTCCTCGCCCCGGGCAACTACGGCACCAACAGCGGCAACTGCGTGGGTTGCCACACGCTCTCGCGCGACGGGACGAAGATCGCGGCGTCGGCCCTCGGCCAGAACCACGGCCTGCTGGTCTACGTGAACGACATCGCGGGCCTCGCCGACGCCGGCGCCCAGGTGACCGTGAACGAGGACACCGCGAACCGCATGCAGTTCGGGTCGTTCGACCCGCTCGGCGATCTCTTCGTGGGCATCTACGGCGACGGCTCGCCGCTCGACCCGAACAGCCTCTACTTTCATGACGGCACGACGGGGCTCATCAACCCCGCGCTGACCAAGAAGCTCGCGTTCGAGCCGGACCACCCCTCGTGGTCGCCGGACGGGACGATGATCGCGATGACGAGGGTCGGCGTCCACGGCACGTCCCAGATGATGTTCCAGGGCGGCATCGACGTCGCGAAGTTCACCGACGGTTCGGTGAACGACGGCGGCGTCTCGGTGGCCGACGGCGGGACGACCCTCGACGATCCGTTCGTGGTCGTTCCGAGCAACGTCATGAACAGCACGACGGCGGTCAACAGCTACAACCCCGACTTCGCCCCCGACTCGACGTTCATGGTCTTCACCCAGACCACGTGCGCCGCGGGCGACTTCAAGAGCGACAAGTGCGACAGCGACATCTCGAACAACACCTCGGCGACGACCTGGGCCGTGAAGCCGGAGGCCAACGCGACCCCGGTTCACCTCGACAGGGCGGCCGCTCCCGGCGTCGCCGACGGCACCACCACGAACATCCTCGACACGTTCCCCCGCGCGACGCCCTTCGAGACGACGCAGGGCGCCGGCAAGCTGTTCTGGTTCACGGTCGCGTCGCTGCGCCAACCGGGCCTGCGCCTCAAGAACTACACCGCGAAAGACGAAGACCCGAACACGCAGAAGCAGCAGCAGCTCTGGATGTTCGCGGTGGATCCGGCGAAGATCCTGGCAGGGCAAGACGGCAGCTACCCGGCCTTCTTCCTCCCCTTCCAGGACCCCACGACGTCGAATCACATCGCGCAGTGGACCCAGCAGATCGTGGGCGCGACGCCGGGCCCGCCGCCGCCCGCGCCGCCGCCGCCCGCTCCCCCGCCCGCGCCGCCGCCGCCGAAGTGACGGCGGGCTCGACGTCCGCTCCACCCGCGCCGGCCTCGGCCTGCGGCGCGCGCGGGTCGGGCCATGGTAGCTTCGTCGCGTGAGCGACCGGATCGATCAAGCCGCTGGCGAGGCCTCGGCCCCGCGCGCTCCCGCGTCGGCCCAGCTCGAGGCCTTCGCCATCAAGACGCTCGCGCATTACGAAGAGTCGGCCGCGTCGTTCCGCGAGGGCACGTGGAACCACGACGTGTCGCAGAACTACGCGGCGCTCCTCGGGGCCATCGAGGGCCCCCCGCCCTTCACGATCCTCGATTTCGGCTGCGGCCCCGGGCGGGATCTCGCGTACTTCCGCTCGCTCGGCCACGAGGCCGTCGGGCTCGATGGAGCCGAGCCGTTCGTGGCGATGGCGCGCGCAACGGGCTGCGCCGTACTCTACCAGAGCTTCCTCCACCTCTCGCTGGTGGCCGGGACGTTCCACGGGGTCTTCGCGAACGCGTCCCTCTTTCACGTCCCGACGCCGGAGCTCGGCCGCGTGCTTCGTGAGCTTCACGCCGCGCTCAGGCCCCGCGGCGTCCTCTTTTGCTCGAACCCCCACGGGCAGAACACCGAGGGCTTCCACGCCGGGCGCTACGGCGCGTTCCACACGCTCGAGGCGTGGCGGGCTCACGTGACGGCCGCGGGTTTCGCCGAGATCGAGCACTACTACCGCCCGGCGGGGAGGCCTCGCGCCGAGCAGCCCTGGCTGGCGACGGTCTGGCGTAAGCTCGACGCGCCATGACGCTCCCCGCGTCCCCCGCGTCCCCCTCGCCGGGCCGCCTCCTCGGCGACGCCGACCTCGCGGCCCTCTTCGCGCGCACCAAGCGCATCGCCGTGCTCGGGATCAAGACCGAAGCGCAGCGAGGCCAGCCCGCGTTCGACGTCCCGCACTACCTCGACGCGGCCGGCTTCGAGATCGTGCCCGTGCCCGTGTACTACCCCGACGTGACGACCATTCTCGGCAAGCCCGTCTTCCGGCGCCTCGTCGACATTCCCGATCCCGTCGACCTCGTCGACGTCTTTCGCAAGGCGTCGGATCTCGAGGCGCACTTCGCCGACATCGTCGCCAAAAAGCCCGCGACGGTCTGGCTGCAGCGCGGCATCCGAGACGACGCCTTCGCCGCGCGCCTCGCCGCCGCCGGCATCGACGTTGTGCAAGATCGCTGCATCATGGTGGATCATCGGCGCGTTGCGCTTCGCGCATGAGCGTCGCGCCCGTCGCGCACGCGCCTTGCCCGACGTCGCGCACGCGCCATGCTGACGTCGCGCACGAGCCTTGCTACGCCCTGCCAGGGGCGGGAGCGAGTGTATCCGACCTCCTGCTACGCCTTTCTCATCCGTCGAGAATCGCGCATCATGGAGGTTCCCCGCGCGGCGCGGGGAAAGGAAGAGGTGCGGTGGGATGTTGATTCCGGCGATGGCTTTCGGGTGGTGCGTCATCTCGGCTCAGGCGGAGACGTCCGCGCGGAACGACGCGGCGAACGCGCAGCGGCGAGCGCTCTCGGCTCCCGTGACCCCGCCTACGATCGACGGCCAGCAGCTGGCCCCCATTCGCACGGCCATCCCCCCGTCGGTGATCGACTTCGCGAAGACGCTCGTCAATCTGCCGATGGGCGCCCAGCAGGTCGAAGAGATCGAGGGCCAGCGCTACGTCTTCGTCCTCGAGCGGCACTACCACCCGCCCGGCTTCGTCGGAGCCCCCAGCGGCTGGCACAAGGGCGTCACCGCCTACGCCCTGACGACGCCGGTCTCGGCTGACTGAGTCGCTGGTCCCTCGCCAGAGGGAGACGGAGATTGGCCGCTGAGGCGCAGAGGGCCTCTGCGGCCCATCTCGTCTCAAGCCGAGCGTGTCGCGAAGATCACTCGGCCAGGACGCGATTTCGGCCCGCGCCCTTGGCACGGTAGAGGAGCTTGTCGGCGCGGGCCAGGGCGGCCTCGATCGACTCGCCCTTGAGCACCGAGACGACGCCGACGCTCACGGTGATCGCGATCGTGTGGCCGCCGAAGTCGAGCCGGAGATCGGCGATCTGCTGGCGCGCGCGGTCGAGCACCTCGCGCGCGCATTCGAGGGGCGTCTCCGGGAGCATGACGGCGAACTCTTCGCCCCCGTAGCGGCCGATCTGATCCTGGCTGCGCAGGCCGCGCGTCATGAGGCCGGCGATCGCGCGGAGCACGTCGTCGCCGGCGCGGTGCCCGAAGCGGTCGTTGATCGACTTGAAGTGGTCGAGGTCGAGCATCGCGAGGGCGACGGGACGCGAATAGCGGGCCGCGCGCGCCAGCTCCTCGCGGACCACTTCGAAGAAGCGCCCCCGGCTCAGCGTGTCGGTGAGCTCGTCGCGCGCCGCGAGGCGGCGCAGGCGCTCTTCGATCCGCTTCTGTTCGGTGAGATCGGCCAGCGTGAGCACGCCGGTGCGCCGCTCGTCGAGCATGAGGGTCCGCGCGTTGAGGAGCGACCACGGCGTGTGCCCGCCGCGCGTGCGGAGCCGCACGGCGCGCGCGTCGACGACATCTTCCTTCTCCAGGCGCTCGAAGAGCATGGTCCACTCGTTCTCGTCGGCGAAGAACTCGCGCATCGAGGCCCCCACGATCGCCTGCCGACCCACTTCGAGGAGCGCGGCGGCCTGGTCGTTGTACATGCGCACCGCGCCCTCTTCGTCGATCAAGATCATCGGCACGGGCGCCGCGTCGAAGAGCTTCCGAAAGTTCTCTTCGCTGCGGAGCAGGCGCTGCTCCTGCTCGCGAGACACGCGCAGGATGCGATCGAGCTCTTCGGCGATCGCATTGAAGAAGAACGCCGCCGTGTCGTCCTTGTCTCGAAGCAGGCTGCGCGGGAGCCGGTGCGAGAAGTCGCCCTCGCAGAGCTTGAGGAACCCCTCGACGAGCACCGGAGGAATCGAGTCGAGATCGCTGCTCACGGCGCCCCCGCCGTCAGCCGTGCCCAGGCGAGCGCCTCTCCGAACGTCGCGAAGAGGCGCGTCGGCACGCGAGGAGGGTGAATCCCGATGAAGAACGAGCCCACGGCGCGCCCGAAGGGGGTGCCCCCGACGAGCGCGAAGCAGGCGTGAAACGCGGGATCCGGCTCGCACCGGTACACCTCGCGCGCCGCGGCGCTCTGGGTGAGGACGCGGTCCATGAACACGAGGACGCTGGCCCGCGTCTGCCGGGCGCGCAGGTACTCGAGCTGGATCCGGATGCTCGCCCGGGCGGTCTCTTCGTTGTCGTCGCAGCCGTCGAAGGGCACGACCGCCAGGACACGCGGCTCGACCTCGAAGAACTCGGCATTCTCGGAGCGCCCGATCGGCGTCCACGCCGAGGTTTCGATCGTCGTGTCGATGGCCATCCGTGCCCGCCTCGCCGGGCGAAGAGGCTACCCAATCGCCGGCGTCGTGTCTGTTTCGGGAGGGGCGGGCGGCGCCGGCGCACCCTCCGGGGCGGTCGTGGTCGCCGTACTCGTGCGGCGAAAAACGTAGTATCCCAATCGGCATGGCCCAGTTCGACGACACGCCGTTCCCGGGTACCGAGTCGCGCGCCGTTCTGGTGAGCACCATCGGCGTCGTCGGCGCCGGGCAGATGGGCGGCGGAATCGCCCAGGTGGCCGCCGCGAGCGGGCTCACGGTGGTGCTCGTCGACGCGTCGCTCGACCTCGCCGAGCGCGGCAAGGCCCGCGTCGCGAGCGTCCTCGGCAAGCAGGTCGACAACGGGAAAATGACCGCCGAGGCGCGCGAGGCGTTGCTCGCCAAGATTCGATGCGCCGGCGGCCCGGCCGACTTCAAGGAGTGCGACTTCGTCATCGAAGCGGCCACCGAGGCCATCGAGCTGAAGATCGCGATCCTCAAGCAGTGCGACGCCGCGCTCGCGCCGGGCAAGTGGCTGGCGAGCAACACGTCGAGCATCTCGCTCACCAAGCTCGCGGCGGCGACGTCCCGTCCCGAGCGGGTCATCGGGATGCACTTCATGAACCCTCCGCCGCTCATGAAGCTGGTCGAGATCGTGCGCGCCGTGCAGACGAGCGACGAGACCTACGAGCTGACGCGCGCCCTCGCCGAGCGCATGGGCAAGAAGACCACGACGACCCGCGACGCCCCCGGCTTCCTCGTGAACCGCATCCTCATCCCGATGCTCTGCGAGGCTTGCTTCGCGCTGCAGGAAGGCGTGGGCAGCGCCGAAGACATCGACACCGGCGCCAAGCTGGGTCTGAACCACCCGATGGGCCCACTCGAGCTGAGCGATCTCATCGGCCTCGACACCGTGCTCGCCATCGCCGACGTGCTCCACCGCGAGATGGGCGACGACAAGTACCGCGCCCCCACCGTGCTCCGGAACCTCGTAGCGGCCGGCTGGCTGGGCCGAAAGACCGGGCGCGGCTTCTACGTCTACGACGACAAAGGCAACCGCGCTCTCGCTCGGGTCTGAGGGCGCGAACCGTTCAGAACTCCGGAAGTGCGCGGGCGGCCGGAGAGCCGGGGCGGGCGAGGACCCAGAGCCAGTAGTCGGGGGCAAAGCGGCGTACGGCGATGCGGGCGAAGCCTGCGGCGGTGCACGCCTCGAAGAGCGTGCTCTCCCAGGGGTTCCAGTCCCAGGTCTCGAAGCGGTCGGTGCTCGCCGAGGCGAGGACGACGACATCGGGGTCCTGCGCGAGCACCCAGGCGGGGGCCCGGCGGCCAGTGGTCGCGATGTGCGCGTCATTCAGGCCCACGAGGTCGAGCGTCCACCAGCGCGAGAAGTACGGAGCGGCGCCCGCGTCGGAGATGACGAGCCGGCTCTCGGGCAGACCGAGGGCGAAGAGCTCGCGCCCGAGCCGCTCGTGGGCGGCCGCGAGCCCTCGGCCATAGTCGGCTTCGCCGCTGATCGTGCGCCGCGCGCCGGCCGCATTGACCCCGAGGGCAACGGCCAGGCCGGCTGCCGCGATCGCCCGGGCCGCGCCCGGGTGCGTCGCGCGCATCATCAGCCGCGAGAACCCGAGCCCGGCCAGCACGGCGAGCGTGGGGTCGAGCGGCGCGAGGTAGCGGTGGTCGTAGCCCATCTGATGCTGCGGCAGCACGAAGAAGCCCGTCAACACCATGAGGGCCGCGAGCGCAGGCCGCAGCGAGCGCGGGGGCCGCGCGAGAGCGGGCCCGAGAAGGACCGCGAAGCGCAGCGCGGGACCGCCCAGCCACTCGACGACATCGGGCCACCCGGGCAAGAGACCCGGCGTCGCCAGCTTGACGTAAAAGGGCAGCGGGAAGGTGAGCCCGTAATATCTGCGCCGCCAGAGCTCGTAGATCACCATGGGCGCGACCCAGCCCAGTAGGGCGCGAGCGACGAGCGCGCGCCGGTCGGCGCGCGTCACGAGCGTCGCCGTCATCGCGAGGACCACGAGGGCCGCGAGGTTGCCTTCGGGTCGGGTCAAGCCGGCGAGCAGGGCGCAGACGACGATGCCGTTCGGACCGCCCCAGCCCCGCCGTCCGCGGACGTGCTCGGCGGAAGCGACGAACAGGGCCGTGAGGAGCGTGGTGAAGAGCGCGGTCTCCATGCCGGACACCGCGTGCACGGCGGTCGCGGGGAGCGACGCGAAGCACGCCGCGGCGGTCGCGGCGGCCCACGCCCGGGCGTTCGAGCTCGTGCCGTGCGCGGCGGGTGACCCGGCGGACGCGACCGCCGCAGAGCCCGCGCTCTCGGCCTCGACCCAGGCCCATCGCGCCAGGAGCGCGAACGTCGCGAGCGTCGCCGCCGTGCCGAGCCCCTTCGCAAACGTCGGCGCATCGAGCCCGAGGCGATGCGGCGCGACGAGCAAGAGCATCCAGAGGAACGTGGTGTATCCCTCGGCCCGCGGGCCGAGCGCGTTGAACGTAGGCCCCAGACCCTCGGCGACGTTCCGGCTGTACCGGAGCGTGATGAAGGTGTCGTCGACCGTGAAGGGCCACGCCTCGACGAGACCCACGGCGAGAAACGCGGCCGCGATCGCCGCGAGGGCGCCAGGCCCGGCGCGCCCGGCGCGGGTCGGGAGCCATCGTTCGATCACGGCGGCGAGACTACCGTGAAGTGATCCGCGTCCCAATCGCGCTCGCGATGCTCGATCGCCGTCGATTCGCGCATCCGCGTTCCGGTGAGGTAACAATCCCGGAGCGATGATCCCAACCCCGGTCAGCAGCGCGCCGCCTCCGCCCTCGACGGGACCGGTCGAAGTCGTCACCCCGCGGCGCGTTCACGAGCGGCGCGTCTTCGGCTTCCTCGCGCTCGTCGCGTTGGCGGCGATCGCGCGCCTGGCCATGCCGGTGGGCATCGGGCTCTTTCTGGGCGCGCTCCTGGCCTTCACCCTCGAGCCCATCTATGCGCGCCTGCGAGCGGGACGCGCGGGTCGCAAGGGCATGCGGGCCGGCCCGGCCGCGCTGACGTGCGCCCTGGGGGCGGCCGCCGTCATCACGTGGATGGTCGTCGGGCTCAGCACGTTGCTCGTGACGCGCGGGATCGCGCTCCTCGGCGCGCTCCGCGAGCAGCTCGCTCCGAACGGGCCACTCCGGAAAGCCGCCGAAGACGCCGCAGGCCGCCTGAGTTCACTCCACGTGAACGTGGCCGAGGCGACGCAAAAGCTCCAGGACCAGGCGGTGTCGGTGGGCTCGCGGGCCGCGGGCATCGCGGCCGACATCGCCGGGGCCACGTTCACCGGCCTCTTGACGCTCTTCTTCATGACGCTCGCGGCGTACTTCGTCTTGCGTCACTGGACCGAGATCGTCTCACGGCTCGAGCTCATGCTCCCCCTCGAGCGGCGACACACCCACGCGCTCCTCGAGCAATTTCGCACGGTGGGCCGCGAGGTCTTGCTCGGCACCGTGGTGACGGGCCTCGTCCAGGGCCTCTTCGCCGCGTTCGGTTACTGGATCACCGGCGTGCCCGAGCCCGCGTTCTTCGGCGCGCTGACGGCGCTGGCGTCTCTCATCCCGGGCATCGGAACGCTGCTCGTCTGGGTCACGCTCGGCATCGCTCAGATCGCCACCGGCCACCCCGGAGCCGGCCTCGCCGAGCTCGTTTACAGTGCGCTCACCGTCGGCATCCTCGCTGACTACGTCATTCGCCCGCGCCTCGTCGGCCGCGAAAAGGGCGTCCCGGCGATTCTCACCTTCGTCGCCCTCTTCGGAGGCGTCGAGGTCTTCGGCATCATCGGGCTCGTGCTCGGCCCCATCATCGTCACTCTCTCCTTCGCGGTCCTCAAGAGCTACGCGCAAGAGGTCACGCCGGCCGCCCCGCCCGGCGAGACGCTTCCTCCTCTTCCCTAGTCGCTCCCGTCGCTCGGACGGAGCGAGAGCGCCACCAGGGACCGCCGAGACTAAGCGCGCTTGAGGAGAATGGCGGCCTTGTCTTCGAGGACGCGGAAGGTGAAGGACTCGGTGACGAAGAGCTCGACGTTCTCGCGATCATGCGCGTAGTAGCCGACGGACAGGTCCTGGCCGACGGTGAGCTCGAAGTCGCCCCCGCGGGTCGACAGCAGGAGCGCCCCGTCCTTGAGGGCGGGAGCCCACACGACGGGACCGGAGAGGTTGGCTTCGATGCGCTTTCGAAGGGGGTACCCCTCGTCGCTCGCGGCCGTCACTTCGTCATAGCCCTTGGGGCCGAGCGCGAGCGCGTACGGACCGGTGACGCCGGCGCGACGGAGCGACTCTTTGCCCTTCGCGACGGCGTGGGGCCAGTCGACCGCGGCCGTCACCTGGATGGGCGCGTGCGGGCTCGCCTCGATGATGCCGCGAATGTGCGCGTCCTCGAAGCCGTTGAAGACGGCGCCGTCTTCGGCGAGGGCGATGCGCTCGCAGGCCGCGATCACCGGGTCGAGATCGAGATCGTTGGCCCCGCGGGCCGCGAAGTCGAGCTCGAGCAGCTTGATGGTGAAGGCCGCGCGAACCTCGACCAGCGGCTGCGACTCGCGCAGGGCGTGGGCGATGTTCGGCACGGGCCCGGGCTGGATCGGCTTCAGGCGACCGGTGTTGATGCAGCCGAGCTTCCACCCGTGAGGTCCCGAGAAGTCGACGACCTTGCGGGCCGCGAGGTGCAGCTTGAGCACGCGCCGCGCCTCTTCGTCGATCTGCTCCCAAGCCTCGGGAAGAACGGGCGCGAGCTCTCTACGGAGGAGGTCCATCAGACGGTCACCTTCAGGCTGCCGATGCCGAGCGACGTCGACGTGGCGCCGCCGGCGGAGCCGCCGCCGGTCTTGCTCGCCTCGACCTCGAGGATCGAGCCGCTCGAGTTCACGTAGGTGCCGATGTTCGCGTCGAACGTCGGGTTATGCCGGCGGATCCACTCGAGCACCATCATCGCGTGCTCGATCTCTTCGTTCTTGTTGTGGATGAGCACGGCGCGGAGATCGGCGTCGGAGCAGGCCTCGGCGCGCTGCTGGTACCAGTCGACCGCCTCGAGCTCCTCTTTGAGCGAGACGATCGCGCGGTGCATGTTCTTCGTCTCCTCCGAGAGGAGTTCGACGGCCTCGTGATAGCTCTCGCTACTCATGCTCGCCTCATAACATCCCGGTCCATCGACCGCTCGCGCTTTTCTTCGACCCCGAGCGCGAGGGAGACGTGGCAAGAATGCTCAGTCAGGGCCCACGCCACCGCCCTCAGAAGATGCCCCCCATCGTCACGACGCCGCCGCCCCCCTCCACGGCGTTCGCGCCGACCCACATATGGTGGCTGCCCGAGTCGAACCGGTGGATGTGCGGCACGAGGACGCCGATGCACGCGCCCGCGAGCGACCCCGCGATCACGTCGGTGGGAAAGTGCTCGCCCGCGCGGACGCGCTCGTAGCTGACGCCCGCGGTCAACAGCACGCCCGCGGCGAGCGTGACCCAGGGCCGCCACGTGCCGGGCGAGCGCATGAACGCGAGGTACGTGGCGGTCGCGCTGGTGGCGGCGATCATCGACGAATGCCCCGAGAAGAACGAGAGCGTCGCGTCGGTGTCAGAGATCGAGGGCGACTTGTCGGCGCCGCCGTACTGCGCGTCGAGGGCGGCTTGCGCCTTGTACGCGATCGGGCGCGGGCGCCGGAACGCGATCTTGGTGAGATCGGTGATGGCGAAGGTGAGCGAGAGCGACTCGGCGTAGAGGGTCGCGTCGACCAGGCCGGCGTCGTAGCCGTCGCGAAGACCGGAGAGAATCGGATCGATCGCCGCGAACGCGATCGCGATCCCTAGGCCCACGTTGGACCGCCCGTTGGCGCCGGTATCGACGGTCTGGGTGACCGCGACACGATCGATGCTCAGGAGCTTGTCCGTGCTGCCTGGCCGCTGGGGCGCGATCTCGCCCGTCGACAGGATCAGTTCGTCGAGACCGGCGAAGCCGAGGCCCGCCGCGATGAGCACCACGTCGGCAACCGGGTCCACCTTGAAGAGCGGGTCGGGCCGGGCCAGCGACGACGCGGACGCGGGAGGGAGAGAAATGACCGGAGGACCTGGAGACACCGGGGCCGCGGGACTCGCCGGCGTCGGCGGGTCGTCCGCTCGCGCTGTCGCGGGGACGACGAGGGTCAGGGCAACCAGCGCCGCCGCGGCGGCCCGGGTTGCGCGAGAAATCTTGTGCGGCGCCGTACATGTGCCGGCCGCGATCGTGTCCTCCGAGTTCATTCGTGACTCCCTTCCCATCACCTGAGCACCAGTCCACCTGACTGCGCCGCCATCTGTTCGACCATCCGGTCACGCTGCATCGCCATGGCGCCGAGCGCCGAGCGGAGCATATCGAAGTGCTCCTCGAGGAGATTGAGCCAATCGTCGTGGCGGATCGCGAGCGCGCGCGTGGCCGTGCGCGCGTGCGCCTCCCACGGGAGCGGCCCGTCGCCGAAGGCCGCGGCGCCGAGGAGCACCGTGCCCGGACCGAAGGTGCGCGTGATGGCGGGATCGGCGCGCGAGGCGTCGACCTCGCCGCTCAGGACGACGAACGTCTTGTCCTTGGGGACTCCGGCTTCCATGATCGTGTCGCCGGGATCGAACGTGAACTCTTCGACCACGGCCGCCAGCTCGGCGAGCGTCTGCACGCCCGACCCGCGAAGGTGAACGAGCTCGTAGAGTACGGCGAGGCGCTCGATGAGATTGAGCTTGCCCCGCGGCAGCGGCATGAACGACGCGACCATGGTGGCGGGCACTAGCCCGCGCTGCGAGAGCTCCTCGGCAAGGACGGCCACCGTCCGCGCCGATCGCTCGAGCGACGCACGCCCGAGCAGGAAGCTGTCTTCGAGGATGTCGAGCCAGGCGTCGGCCCGGAGCCGCATCATGCGAAAGCTGGAGAGCGCGGTGGCCGTGCGGGCGCGCGGTCGGTCGAGGATGACCTCGAACATCCCGAGAGCCCAGCGGCCCTCGTACTGCCAGGGCGCCGCGCCCTCCTTCGTGAGCGACACGCGCCCGTTGGCCATGAAGTAGATGTAGTCGGCGGGGTCCCCGGCCGCGAAGATCACCTGGCCCTCGACCACGCCCATCTCGTCGAAGAGCGAGGTGACCCGGTCGACGACCCAGGCCGGCAGGCCGTCGCCCGACCCCAGCGTGGCCGCCACGAAGAAGAGCTCGCGGGTGAGGCGCGCGAGGCGCGGATCATCCGCCATGGCGCTCCCCGTCGGCGTGCGCCGCGGCGGACATCGGAGACCTCGGCGCCATGGGGTGCGAGTCGTCGTCGCCGTCGTTTTCGAAGAGCCGCGCCGCCACGAGGTCGATGTCGGGGCGGCGGGCGCGGGCCTCGTCGACCACCAGGAGCGAAACCCCTCCCGTGGCGAAGGCGTGCTGGGCCGCGAGGGCCGCGAGCGTGGTGTTCGCTCCGTCGACCAGCTGGCGAAGAGCCTCGTCGTGCGTCTGCGGCGGGCTCTGGCCGAGGAGCGGCGCCGCGCGGCGGACGCGTTCGGCGGGCGAGAGGCTGTCCGAGATCAGGCGCAGCAGCGCACGGAGCCGCTGCTGATCGCGCCGCACGAGGAGCGCGTCGAGGAACTCGCCCGCGTTCGCTCGCGAGTGCAGGTCGTCGGACAGGCAGGCGATCTGGACGCGGTGGATGTCTTCCGTCGCGTGGGCGATCTTGAGCAGGCGGAACGTCCGCTCGATCGAGTGACGGAGCTTGTCGTCGAGCAGGCCGCGCAGCAGGATCCCCGTCACCTGACGCCGCCTGGCGTCTGCCGGCTCGGTCTGGGGAATGGCCACGTCGAGCGCGACCCTGCACGCGAGGACCTCGAAGTGCACGGTCAGGTCGATGTACGCCTGCCGCTCGACCCGCGCCCGGTCCATCCGGAGGCGCGTGTCGGCGGCGACGCGGCCGAGCGCGCGGATCGACCTGTAGCGAACGAGGTGATCGCTCTCGTTCTCGACGCTCTCGAGGAGCAGCGCCGCGGCCCGCTTCGAGGCGAACCGCGCGAGCAGGTTCGGGAGCTGCGCGCGGCGCTGTCGCTCGGTCGACCTGTCGCGCAGCGCCTCCGACCCTGCGTCGAGAGCCGGGTCGCCGAGGGCGACGAGCGCGCAGAGCACCTCTTCGCGCGCGGTCGGAACCGGCAGGCGCGCGATCAGCAGCGGAATCGTCTCGACGACGAGGTGCCTCGTCGTGGATTGCGCGACGAGAACGGTCCACTCGGCCACCGAGGACGTCGGGCCGAGCTGGGTGAGCGCGACGAGGAGCGGCGCCACCCGCTCCGTGGGGACGGGAGCGTCGGCGAGGGCCGCGAGGAGACCGAGGCGGGCCGACTCTCCGGCCGCGCCCGGGCGGCGAAGCAGAGCCGCCACGCGAGCGTCCTTCGTCGGGTCCGCCCCCCCGGCGAGCACGGTGTAGAGCGTCGCATAGGCCTCGACGCGTGCGCTCGGGTCCCCGGCGAGGCGCGTGATCTCGAGCTTGCCGTGCATCGCGAGCGCCCGCGCCGCGGCCATACGCACCGGCTCGCGCGGGCGATCGAGCAAGCGGCGCGCGAGCGTGTGCCAGTCGGTGCGCTGCGACGCGCCGAAGAGGGCGAGCGCGCTCACGAGGACGCGCTCGTCTTCGTGGTGGAGGATGAGCGCCGGGATCAGGCGGTCGTGCCCGCGCCGGTGCAAGGCGTCGATGGCCGCGAGGACCTCGCTGGGGTTGTCTCTCGCGAGGAACTCGACGAGCACCTCGGCGGTGGCCAGATCGAGCGGGTCGGCGCCGTCGGACCACCCGAGCTCCGCCGAACCGACCACGGTCCGCCGCAAGAGGCTCATGTACGGCCGGCGCGTGCCGATGGCGGTCACGGTCCAGACGAACGCGAGGCCCACCACGATGGCCGCGAAGAGCCGCGGCGACAGAAAGGCGCGACCGCTGATCCCGAGGAGCACGCCGGCGGTCGCGGCCTGCACCGTGCGCATCAGGGCGCCGTCGATGAGGGGCTTGGCGCGCGCGCGCAGGTCGGCTCGGATCGGGAGGTAGAGGAGCTCTGTCGTGATGCGGTGGACGCTGTAGCGCAGGCTCCCGTCGATGCTCTTCAGGATGATCACGACGACGAGCGCGCCGCCGAGCGCGAACGCCCCGCCCGCGCCGAGCAAGAGGAGCAGCGGGGTCAGCGTGATGGCCGCCGCGAGCCCGACCCGCCGCACCAGGGCGGAGCCGAACAGGAGCTGGAGGACGAGCGACGCGACGTTCAGCGCGGCATAGACGCGCGCCACGAGCATGCCGACCTCGTCGTGAGGCACCGTGCGCGCTACGGTCCACTTGAAGAAGTAGTCGAGCGCCAGCAAGGTCGCCGTGGACACCGTCACGACGAGCGCGACCTGGCGCAGGAACGGCTCCTCGCGAACCGCTCCGACGAAGGTCGTCACCATCGGGGTCTTGGTCGCGCTCGCCGCACGGGCGGTCGGCCGCGAGCGCAGCGGGATCATGACCACGACCGCTGCGGCGAGAATGAACGTCAGCGACGACAGGACGAGCAACGCCTTCACGCGCACGACGACGAGCGCCGCCGCCGCCGCCGCGGACCCGAGCACGCCGCCGACGATGCCCGCCGACGTGATGGGCGAGACGAGGCGGCGCGCCTGGGCCGTGGTCAACTCGCCCTCGAGCAGCGTCCAGAACTGGGGGACGACCGCCGAGATGATGGCCCCGGTGGCCACGTAGAGCGCGATGACGGCCACCGAACCGACGCGAATCGTGAAGAACGCGGCCACCACGATGGCCGAGACGGTCAGCGACCCGGTGAGCGAGACGCGCGCGCCGAGCTTGCGCACCGCGCCGGTCGCGAACGCCGCGACGGGCAGCGCGACGGCGGCCACGGCGATGTACACCACGCCGAGCTGCCTGGGGGGGAGCCGCGTCAAGAGCAGCGCGTCGCGGGCGGTCTCGAGGATGGTATGCGCCGAGACGATGAGCAGGAGCGCGACGAACGAGAGCATCACGAGCCGGCCTTCGCCGGCGCGGATGTCCCAGTACCTCGAGAGCCAGGCGCGCGGCCCGCGCATCGTCAGCGGCTCCGTTCGCGGCTGGGACGTTCGATCCCCGCGAGCGCGTAGCCTCTCGCGGGGCCCCGATCGTAGAGATAGGCGACGAGCGGACCGGGCGCGACCCCGTCGGCGATGGCCACGCCGAAGTAGCGCGCGGGGGACTCGTCGGCCGGGCCGCCGTCGCCGGCGATGCGCGGCAGGGCGACGCAAACCTCGCCCCCGCTCCGCCGCGTGACGGCGAGCGGTGCCCCCCTGGCGAGCCGGGCCTCGTACGCGAAGGCCGCCGCGTCGCGCACGCCGCGCCGCTCGGCCAGATCGGTGCCGCAGAGCAGCGCGTTGCCTTCGATGTGCACGTCGGCGATCGGCGAGAGCCGCGTCAGGTAGCGGTCGAGGATGCGCTCGAGCCGGCCCTCGAGGGTCTCGGCGACGAAGGCCGTGTCGCCCGGATCGGAGAACTCGCCCAGCTTGGCGATGGCGCTCACCATCTCGGGCGTGAAGCGCGAGAGGATGCGGGCCATCCACGCGCCGTCGCGCTCGGTCATGCGGCTGAACGCGGGGTTCGGGTACTCGTTTTTCCAGCGCTCGGCTTCGAAATCACGGACGTTGAAGTAGCCGAACTTCTCGCGCCCCGGCGTCCGCTCGATGTGATCGTAGACCGGCGAGCGGATGCCCAGGGTGACGAAGTCTAGCCCGATGTCGCCGTAGTCGAGCAGGTACGAGTAGCCGAGGCGCTTCGAGATGGCGTCCCATGCCCACTCGGAGCCGATGCAGTCGCTGGTGTCGAGGTAGTAGTGGCGGACGTAGCCGGGCGACGCGTCGGGATCGTCTTTCCCGCGATCGGAGATCCACGAATCCATCGTGTTCTGCTCGCGGGCGTCGAAATGATCGAGCCACGCCGCGAGTAGCCTCCCGCCGCGGAGGTCGCGCCGGTCTTCGTGCCGGATGACGTCGTTCGGGTCGTCGCCGCGCGTGCCCTCGTAGCGGAACGGGCCGAGCAGGTGGCCCGGCAGCCACGCCGACGCCTGCATGCGTATATACTCGCCGCGCCGGCCCGACCCCTTCAAGACCTTGTCGAGCCTGGCCTGATCGAAGTCGCGGACGATGCCCGAGTTGTCGGCGAAACGGAGCCCGGGCGTGAGCTTCAGCGCCGAGGGCTTGAAGTACACGATCTGTTCGCACGACGTGAAGAAGCCCACGTCGTGATAAGCGGTCGCGCCGATGGCGCTCGCCCCCGTGGGGCGCTCGACGCCGCCCCCTTCGTCGGACTTGAAGAGGTACTTCCCCTTGCCCGGGATGTTCACGCGGAATCCTTCCGACGAGCCGTTCATCTTGCCCTGATCCACGACCCAGACCCCGACCTCGGTGGGGTCGTCGAGGATCAGCCTGGGCTCGCAGGCGCCGCGAGAGACCTCGTCGAGGCTCATGGGCCGCGCGCCGATGCGATTCGTGAACCAGGCCGAGTCGGGCACCTCGTCCATGCTGTTGACGTTAGGCGCTTCGCCCGCCGGGTCGACTGCAAAGACGCGCGCGAGCGGCCGGAAGATCGAGTTGTCGCTCCCGTCCCACGCGAGCGGCGAGACGTAGAGGTCGGGCGTGCAGGCGAGGTGGTTTGGGTCCTTCTTGCTGGGCTCGACGCGGCAGGGGGCGCTGAACGAACGGAGGTCGGTGTCCGTCGCCATCGGCGCGCGGAGGGGGAAGAGCCGCGCACTCGCGCACGACGCCGCCGCCGCGCAGATCGCGAGTCCCACCGCGCTCGGCCAGCGCAACCCGCGCGCGGGCCATGAGCGAGCCGCCACCACGCTCCTCGAAGCGCGCTCAGAAGCCACGGTTGCTCCCCAGGGCGAGACGGAACGAGTCGATCTGCCCGCCGTGATCGAAGGTCTCGGTGCCGATGCCGAACAGGATCTCGATCGAGTTGTCGGGAGTCCCGACGCTCTCGACCCCGATCGCGCTCGAGAAACGGAGGAGCGACGGCCTGAACTCGTCGAGGTGCTCGTCGAAGACGTTTCCGACCGCCGCCTGTAGCGATCCGTCGAGCCAGACCCAGATGGGCCAGCGATAGCGCACCGTCGCCACCGCGGCGCTCCGACCGACGAGCCGGCCGGGGTAGAAGCCGCGCATCGGGCCGTCGCCTCCCAGCGTGACGAGCTCGGTGAAGGGGATCGGCTCCTGGCCGAGGGGATCGGCGAAGAGCGACGTCACCGAGAGGCTGACGACGCGGTGCCGCCCGTTGAGATCGTAGAAGGCCCCCGCCGTTCCGCCGTAGCGAATCCAGCCGCTCGCCGGCGAGTGCCGCACGTCGCTCCCCTGCTCGGCCTCGACCTCGACGCGGAAGCCAGACCCCTCTGCCGGACGCTCGCGCCGCGAGTCGAGCGCCGCGAGGAGATGGTTGTACTCCGCCGTGTATCCTCTGCCGAAGCCCGGCGGGAGGGGGAAGGTGCCGCGCTCCGCGGAGACCTCGACGCTGGGGTCTCGGCCGTAGTGACCGTGGTAGAGGTCGACCGATCGGACGCCCACCCCGGCCTTGATGCGGCTCGAGCGCCAGAGCGGAAAATCGAACGTCGCGGACCCCTGGAGCTCGCCGATGCCGAACCGGCTCTGGCTGCCCTCGAGCGACCGCGGGCCGATTCCGTAGAAGACCTTGTCGGGCCGCCGGACCCCCAGCGCGTCGAACGTCAGGGTGTCCTTGCCGTGAAGGTGGATCCTGTCGGCGAAATCTCCGGCGATCCAGTCGCTGGTCCAGATGCCGCTGTGCAAGCTCAGGTCGTTGCCCTTCGTGAAGGCGTCATTCCAGAAGGCGAAGAGCCCCACGCTCGGGTTGAAGCCGAAGTCGGCGAAGACGAGCGGCGCGAAGCCCGCCTTGTGGTCAGGGCCGAAGAAGAAGAAGTTGTAGAAGAGGTCGGGCCAGCCCGCGCGCTCGGCGCCCGCGATCAGCGCGCCCAGCGGCCGCCGGATCAAGAACTCGGTGACGAAGTAGATCGGCGAGAAGATGACCCGCGGCACCCAGAGCGCGACGTCTCCGGGGGTCGTGGGCGGACTGCCTCGCCCGTCATAGTCGGGCAGGTCACGTTTCGGCGGCGTGTCCGCGCGGGCGCTCGACTGCGGTATTGCCGCCGCGGCCAGGAGAGCGGCCGCGCCGAGTGCGAACCATCGACCGCGCGCGCTCATGGACCGACTGTGGCTCCGTTCTGTGCGCCCGTGCCCGCGGCCAACGAGGGCGACCGCCGTAGCCAGAGCCACGAGAGCAACTGCAGCTCAGATGCCACCCGGACCGGAGGCGATCCGGGTCCGGTCGGCCGCACGGGCGACGCGGCGTGGACAGCGATTGGCCGCGCGGGCCAATCTTCTTCCTGCCGGGCCCTTTTCGCGGGCCTCTCTCGCATGGTTTGTCGTATCCGGTGGCTCATCGTGCCTCGCTGGACGTTCCGTTCCCGTACTGCGCTCTAGCCCAGGTCGGGCCGCGCGCGCGTTTCATTTCGGATGCCCGGCGGCCCCCCGAGGTGTCGTCACGCGCGCGCAGGCGCACGAGCGGTACGCGACCCGACGTTCGCGACGGGGCCCCGGGAGGTGCCGGCGGCGGCGTGCCCTTCAGGCGTTCGACAGGGCACCCGGCGGGATCGACCTGGGCGGCGCGTTCGTCGCTCGCTCGGCGTAGGTGCGGCCGAGCAGCACGGCCGACACGAGCCACGCCACGCAGAGAAGGATGTTGATCACGATGAACGTCGAGAGCTCGAAGTGCTCGTGGGCCCCGACCCAGACCACGCCCGCCGACGCCGCGTCGCCGAAGCGGACCACGAACGCGTCGATCACCTGCTTCGCCTTGTACTTCGCGCCCCGCGAGGTGACGAGCCAGAGGGCCTGACGGGTGGTGTTCGACAGGGAGTAGTCGAGGCTGCTCTCGACCGCGCGCGCCATGAAGAGAACCGAGAGCAGCGGAACCGCGAGCGCCGCGGAGTACCCGGCGAGCGACGCGATGGGCATGATGACGAGCGCCGCGCGGAGCCCGAGGTACTTGATGATGCGCGAGACCGCGAAGAGCTGGAGGACGACGCCGATGCCGTTGACCCACTCGAAGTAGCGAGCCTTGAACTGCCCGATGAAGAGCGTGGCCTGGGCGTGCGTCACCTGCCCCGCGTCGTGCGCGGCCGCGATGAGCTTGCGATCGAGGACGTAGTCGCCCGTCTTCGTCACCAGGTTGAGGACCAGGATGAGGATCGCGAACAGCATCAAGTAGCGATCGTGGATCAGGAGCGAGAAGCCGTTGGCACCGCCGATGGGCTCCGCCTTCTCGACGCTCTCCTGCGAGCGCGCCCGAAGGCCCTCGGCCTGGTGCTCTCTCTGGTTCACGACGTACGTGAGCGCGAGGCTGACGAGCAAGACCGCTCCGGCCATGAGCATCAGGCGGAAGGGCCCGATGAAGAACAGCTCGTCGGCGATCCATGCCCCCGCCACGGCGCCGATCGAGCTGCCGATGCCGATGATCGGGAAGAGGCGCTTGCCTTGCTCTTCGGAGTAGATATCGGCCGCGAAGCTCCAGAACTGAGCGACGGTGACCAGGTTGAAGATGCCGACCCACAGAAAAAACGGCACGCCGAGCGGCGCGCCGCGCTCGCCCAGCGCCCAGAAGACAACGAGGTTTCCGACGAAGAACACGGTGACCCACGCGATGAGCGACATGCGCCCGACGCGCGACGCGAGCCATCCGTAGATGACGGTGACGGCCACGAGCAGGATCGACTGGCCCACCGACGCGTAGCTCTTCACCTCGGCCCCGCCGCCAAGCAAGATCAGCGGCTCGCGCGCGACCTTCAGGAAGTAGTAGGCCGTGAGGAGCAGAAAGACGTTCGCCGTGAGAAGCAGCACCGTCGGCCCCTCGCCCGCGCGCACGTCGGCGAAGAGGCGCAGCGCGACGTCGAGAGGGTGGTGCCGAGGCGACGGTTTGAGCGGATTGGACGGAGGGCCCGCGGAGCTCGGAGATGAGGGCACGGTCACGAGCCTCCGTACCACATTGGGGTCGAGATCTCGCCGCGAGCGCCGGGTGGCAGCAGGTGAAGATGAGGCGCAGGCGGTCGTCGGGGATCTCCAGCGAGGCCGGCGGCTCGACGACCGCGACGAGGTCGGCGGCGTAGGCGTCGAGCTTGCCCGCGAGCGTCTTCTTTCGCCGGATGCGATCGATCGCCAGGTTTCGCGCAGTCTGGATGAGCCAGGCGCGCGGGTGCTCAGGGACTCCGTCGTCGCGCCAGCGCTGAAGACTGTCCAAGAAAACCGACACCCAATCGGGTCGCCGGCGTACCAATATGCGCATGAGACAGGTGTTGTTCGTCCAAGGTGGCGGAAGGGGCGCCCATGACTCGTGGGACAACAAGCTCGTGGCGAGCCTCAAGGGGGCGCTCGGCCCCGACTACACGATCCACTATCCGCGGATGCCTGATGAGGCCGATCCCGACCCGACGGTATGGAAGAAAAGCATCGCCCGGGAACTGAGAAAGTTGAGCGACGGTGTGTTTCTCGTCGGCCATTCGGTCGGTGCCGCAATCCTCCTGGACTACCTGGCAGGCGGCACAGTGGAGCGGCGGCCTGCGGCCGTCTTCCTGATCGCGACGCCCTTCATAGGTGACGGCGGCTGGCCGAGCGACGACCTCCGACCTACCAGACAGATGGCCGTCGAGCTTCACGACGGCGCTCCATTCTATTTTTATCAGGGTCGCGATGATGAGACTGTGCCCTTCTCTCATATCGAGAAGTTCGCAACAGCTTTTCCGCATGCCATCATCCGCCGCTTGGAGGGTCGCGACCATCAGCTCAACGACGACCTCTCAGAACTCGGGCACGACATCAGGCTCTTGGAATGAAATTGTGCGAGTAGTTGGGCATGAAGCTGCGCTTCACCGGGGCGATGAAAACGTTGCTCGCGCGGGCGTCATCGCGCCCGCGGTGCTACGAGGCACGGGCCGGTCAAAGACGCCCCAACTGTGGGCGGCAAGGCGCTCGCGTCGAACGAACCGATGGGACGCCTCGCCGGCGTTCGGGCGCTTGTACGATGCCTTCTGCGACAGCGTGTGGCCTCGTTGAGGACGGCCAGGACGTCACCGCGAAGGCCGGCTACACGGAGAACCTGACAGGCCTAGTCTAGACGGCCCGCAAAGGCGCGATCCCCGACCTTGCAAAGGGCCATGGGCACCCATGGCGAGCGCCATGGCCGGTCATCGCCCATGCGATCACGAACCATGGCACTTGCCATGGTCGACCATCGCCCTTGCGCTGACGAACCATGGCACTCGCCATGGTCGACCATCGCCCTTGCGGTGACGAACCATGGCACTTGCCATGGTCAGTCATCGAACTTGCCATCGCGAGTCATCGCGCTTGCCATGACGACTCATGGTCCTTGCGATGGTCGCTGATCGCACTTGCCACGACCGACTATCGGCCTTGCCATCACGACCCATCGCATGGGCCATGAGCGACCGGGGCACGATGGAAGGCCCGTCATGGCAAGGTCCAAGGCCCGTCAGGGGATGTTCCAGGCTCGGTCGCGGCGACCTCCAAGGCCCTTCATCGATCGCCGGCGCATAGTCGACGACCTTCGATGTGATCTGCGGCCGCCGCTCAGAAGGTGAGCGACGCCGTGACCGTCGTGCCGGATCCGTCCGCAGCGACGAACACGATGTCGAGCGAGCCGTGGAGCGTGTAGTAATCGATCCCGGCGATCGAATCGGTTTTATCGATCGAGCTGATGTCGATCGAGAGCGCATCCTTCGTGCTCGTGACGTTCGTGCCGGCGCCGAACTGGGTCGCAGTGGTGGCCCCTTGCGCGCTATAGCTGATCAAGCAGTCGTAGGCCTTACCGCCAGCGGTTGCCTGGGTGAACGTTCCGCTGCCCGGAACCGAAGAGAAACCGAGCGTGCATCCGAAGGCAAAGTTCGACAAGGTGCTCGGATCCGGCGAGGTGATCGTCACGGCTTGCCCCAGCGCTCCTTGAAGCGTCACCCCGAAAGGATCTTCCCCCGACACGTTGGCTTCGGCGTAGCCGGCCACGCCGGTCACGGTGCCGGTCAGGGCACCGCTGAGCGTGCCCGACGCTTGAAAGGCGGTCGGTGCCGAGGTGCCGCCGTCCTTCTTGGGCTTCGGCGTCCCTGTCGGAACGAGACTCGAGCAGCTGACGGCTCCGAGAGCGAGGGCCAAAGCGAGGACGCGACGCATGAAGTTCCTTCCGAGAATGGACTCGCCGTCTAGCACGAGCGAGCTCTGCGAGCAGGAAGCCCAAACGCTCCTGCACGATCAAGGCGCCCCGGAGCGCGGCGCGGGGTCAACATAGCGCCCATCGGACGCCCAACCAGTTCCCGTCGCGCTGGAACGCCGACCACGTTGAGCCCGTCCAAGGCGCACCCCTCC
>ODAK010001018.1_pt1 | contig 31506 bp, 28 predicted proteins | sample 1539591 | NCBI WGS metagenome assembly ODAK01 (sample SAMEA3539303, study PRJEB22396) | soil metagenome | biome: tundra; feature: field; material: soil | place: USA | collected 2010-05 | depth 0.15 m
CGATGCCCGTAGCGGCGGCCGAGAGCGAGTGGATCCCCCGGCCGCTGCCCACCGACGTGCAGCTGCTCGCCGACGCGCTGCTGGAGCGGGCCACGGTCCCGGCGGAGATCGCCCGCGGGGTGCGCGCCACCCTGCGACGCCCACGCCAGATCGCATCCCAGGTTGGGACTGCGTTGGCCGGCGTCGGCGCGATGGCCTGGGCCGGCCTGCAGGCGGCCCCCGCCAGCCCGTTCAACGTGCGCATCGGACCCCACCGCCGCTTCACCTGGGTGCGCAGCGAGCTGTCGCAGTTCAAGGCGGTCAAGAACGCGCTCGGCGGCACCGTCAATGACGCCGTGCTGACCGTCGTGGCCGGCGCGCTGGGACGCTATATGCGCCTGCACGGCGAGCCCGTGGAGGACGTCGTGCTCAAGGCGATGGTGCCCGTGTCGGTGCGCGCCGACGTCGAGCGCGGCGCGCTGGGCAACCGCGTGGCGGCGATGTGGGCGCCGCTGCCGGTGGGCGTCAACGACCCCGTCGCGCGGATGCTGACGATCAGCCACGAGATGGAGGGCGTCAAGGACTCGGGTCAGGCGGTCGGCGCCCAGGTGCTGACCGAGCTCTCAGGCTTTGCGCCGCCGACGATCATGGCCCAGGCCGCCCGGCTGCAGGCGCACCAGCGCCTGTTCAACGTCGTGGTCACCAACGTGCCAGGACCCCAGTTCCCGCTCTACATGCTCGGACGCCGGCTCGAGGCGATGTTCCCGATGGTCCCGCTGGCCGAGAACACCGCGCTGGGGATCGCGATCATGAGCTACGACGGCCAGCTCAATTTCGGTCTGAACGCCGACTACGACGCCCTGGAGGATCTCGACGTGCTCGCAGACGAGCTGCGAGCCTCGATCGAGGAGCTCGTGGCGGCCGCCGGGGAGGGCTCGGTTCCCCATCCGACGAGTGCCCGGGCGCTGCGCGCGGCCGAGTGAGCCTGGCCGGCCGCTCCTGAATGGGCCGAGCTCGGGTCATCCGGCTGCTCGAGCGCAGCGCGATCGTCCTGCTCTCGCTGGCCCTGTCGATCGGCGTGATCGCCGTTCTGTCCGGGGGACTGCTCGCCGGGCGCGACCAGCCCGGGGTGTCGGGCAACGGCAGCGGACCCGGGGTGCAATACCGTGACCTCGGCGATGCGCGGCTGGCCGCCGGTCAGCGACGGCCGGCGTATGACTCACAACCACCGACCAGCGGACCCCACCTCCCGGCGACGGTCAAGCGCGACGAGTCCGAGCTCTCAGACGACCAGCTGCTGCAGTCGCTGGCGGCCGGCGATGTGGTGATCATGTACGGCACTCGCCGCCCGCCCGCCGGCCTGCGAAGCCTGGCGCTGGAGATAGCGGCGCCGTTCACGCCCGCGCTGGCCGCGGTCGGCCAGGCGGTGATCCTCGCCCGCCGCCGCGGCGCGGCCGGATTGACCGGATCGGCGTGGACCCACCTGGTTTCAGTCAACTCGCCCAACGATCCGCTCCTGCGCGAGTTCATCCAGGCGTATCTGGGCCGGGGCGCGCCCGGACGCTGAGGATCGGCGCGCCCGCCCCATAATTGAAAGCCATGCCCGCGCCGCTGAAGCTCGCTCTGTGCCAGATGAACCCCACCGTCGGGGACATCGCCGGCAACGAAGCTCAGATCCTGCGCTGGATCAGCGATGCGCGGGCCGCCGGCGCCCAGCTGGTGCTGTTCCCGGAGCTGGCGGTGACCGGCTACCCGCCCGAGGACCTGCTGCTCAAGGAACACTTCCTCGCCGACGCCCGCGCGTCACTGCAGCGGATCGCCTCGCAGACCCAGGGAATCGTCGCGCTGGTCGGCTTCCCCGAGCACGCCGAGGATGTCTACAACGCATGCGCGGTGCTGGCCGGCGGGTCCGTGCGGGCGATCTACCGCAAGATGTTCCTGCCCAACTACGGCGTCTTCGACGAGCAGCGCTATTTCCAGTCCGGTATCGGCGGCGCGGTGATCGAGCTCGGTGGTGTGACGGTCGGGCTGACGGTCTGCGAGGACATCTGGGAGCCCGGACCCCCGGCCTCGGACGAGGCGCTGGCCGGCGCCACGCTGCTGGTCAACATTTCCGCCTCTCCCTACCACGTCGGCAAGGGATCCGAGCGCGAGCGGATGCTGGTCCAGCGCGCCCGGGACAACGTGGCGATGGTCGCCTTCTGCAACCTCGTGGGCGGCCAGGACGAGCTGGTCTTCGACGGCTACTCGCTGGTGATCGACCACGAGGGCGAGGTGCTGGCGCGTGGCGAGCAGTTCGCCGAGGAGCTGATCCTGGCCACCATCGATCCCGACGCCGCTCGTGGCGTGCGCCTGCGCGACCCTCGCCACCGTCCGGTCAACCGGCGCGCCCAGCCCTCCGTGGCGCTGCTGGCACGCGTCGAGCTGCCGCCGTGCGCTGCTGAGACCCGCGGCCTCGGGGGGCCAGTGCACCAACCATTGGGGCGCTGTGCCGAGGTCCACCGCGCGCTGGTGCTGGGGCTGCACGACTACGTGGAGAAGAACGGCTTCAGCCACGTGGTCATCGGGCTCTCCGGCGGCATCGATTCGGCGCTGGTGGCCGTGATCGCGGTTGACGCGCTCGGCGCCGAGCGCGTGTCGGTGGTCGTGATGCCGTCCCCATATTCCTCACCGGAGACCCAGCAGGACGCCCGCGATCTGGCGGCCAACCTCGGTGTGAGTGCCCGCGAGCTGCCGATCGCCGAGACGATGCAGTCCTACGAGCGGACGCTCGCCGGCGTGTTCGCTGGGCGCGAGGCGGATCTGACCGAGGAGAACCTGCAGGCCCGGATCCGGGGCAACCTGCTGATGGCGCTGTCGAACAAGTTCGGCTGGCTGGTTCTGACGACCGGCAACAAGTCCGAGATGGCGGTCGGCTATTCGACTCTGTACGGCGACAGCGCCGGGGGCTTTGCGGTGATCAAGGACTGTCCCAAGACGCTCGTCTACGAGCTCGCGCGTCATCGCAACACACTCGCCGACGCTCCGGTGATCCCGCAATCGATCATCGACCGAGCCCCCAGCGCCGAGCTTCGCCCCGACCAGCGCGACGTCGACTCGCTGCCCCCCTATGAAGTGCTGGATCCGATCCTCGACGGCTACATCGAGGACGACCTCGGCCGCGAGGCGCTCGTTCTGCGCGGGTTCTCCGAGACCGACGTCGAGCACGTGATCGCGCTTGTCGACCGCGCCGAGTACAAGCGCCGCCAGGCCCCGCCGGGGATCAAGATCACCACGCGCGCGTTCGGGCGCGACCGGCGCGTGCCGATCACCAATCGCTACGGAGGCTGACTCGGCGCTGGGCCCCGAGCCGGATAGTCATCCGCCGGGACCCCAGCCGGCTACCCCGCGGGCAGGTCCCGGACGGCCACGGTGACGCGCGACAGGACGCACAGCCGGCCGTCGTCGTCGGTGAGCTCCACCTCCCACACCCACGTCGTGCGCCCGCGATGTTTGAGCCTGGCCTCGCCGAGGATCGTTCCCCGGGTGATCGGGCGCAGGAAGCTGGTCTGGTTTGACAGACCGACCGCGATCTTGCCGTGCGGCATAACCTCCAGGGCGGTGGCCGTCGAGGCCAGGCTCTCGGACATCGCCGCGTATACGCCCCCGTGGATCAGCCCGCCTGGCTGCTTGAGCTCGTCGCGCACCTGGACCTGGCCGCGCATGCAATCCGGGGCGACATCGGTGATGTCCAGCCCGTACAGGCCGTCAAAGCCGTCCTCCAAACGGAACGGAAGCTCAATCGACATCCGCGGCACGATAGTCGCTCGCCGCGGGGCGCCGTTCCGAGGACCCCGGATCGGAGTGCTGCGCATTCTGCACCGCGCTCATTTACGCTAGGCACCCGATGGCCTCACTGGACAGCCTCCCCGCCGACCAGCGCGCGGTACTCTCGCTCGTGCTGGGGCGGGGGCGCAGCTATGACGAGATCGCGCGGCTGCTCTCGATCGACCCGGCCGCCGTCCGCGAGCGGGCCCTGGCCGCCTCCGATTCCCTCGGACCGCAGACGCGCGTGCCCGCCGAGCGCCGCGCGCTGATCACCGACTACCTACTGGGCCAGCTTCCGGCCGGGGCCGCCGAGGAGACGCGGGTGCGCCTGGCCGAGTCGGCCAGCGAGCGCGGCTGGGCCCGGGTACTGTCCTCCGAGCTCGCGCCGCTGGCCAGCGGCCAGCTGCCCGACATCTCGCTCGAGCGCTCCGCAGCCCGCTTGGCCGCACCGGCCGCCGATGCGAGCTCGCAGGCGCCGGTCGCCGCCCCGCCGCCACGTCTCGAGCCAGAGCCAGAGCCCAAGCGTGACGACGACCAGTTCGGCCCCAAGCCGGCCAAGGGACGGCGGACGTCGCGCCGGGGCGGCGTGCTGCTGCTCGGTGGCGCCGTGATCGCGTTGATCGCCGTCCTGGTGGTCTTGGTGGTGGTCGTGCTCGGCTCCGGCGGCTCGACCTCTCACCAGAGCTCGCATACGTCGTCGGTGGCCAGCGCCTCCAGCACCAACCCGAAGACCACGGCGACCACGACGACCGCGAGCACCAGCTCGGGCTCGGCGCAGGTCGTCGCCCAGATCAACCTCGCGCCTCCTCCCAACTCGGCCAGCAAGGCGGCCGGAATCGCCGAGGTGCTCAAGGAAGGCGCCACCGACGGGATCGCGATCGTCGCCCAGAAGGTGGCGCCCAATACCACCCAGCCCGCCAACGCTTACGCCGTGTGGCTGTACAACTCGCCCACCGACGCGCACATTCTCGGCTTCGTCAATCCGGGCGTTAGCTCCACCGGACGGCTGTCAACCGCCGGCGGCCTGCCGAGCAACGCCGCGCACTTCCAGCAGCTGATCGTCACGCTGGAAACCCAGGCCAGCCCGAAGACGCCAGGAACGATCATCCTCCAGGGCGCTCTGAAGGGTCTCTGAGCTCAGTTCGCGCGTGGCCGCGGGGTGGCCGGGCAAGCCGTCAGTAATTCAGTCGTGGGCCCTTAGCCGCAGATCCGCTCCAGCCCGCGCAGCGCCTCGTCGAGCTTGGCGGCGGTCGCCCGGCGCAGCATGAAGCCGCCGGTCCGGGAGTAGCCGCGCAGCTTCTGGCGCTGCTCGATCGTGATCTCGGTTCCGCCCGGCACGCCCTGCAGCCTGACCTCGATGATCGACTCGTTGAGTACCCGCGCAAACGGCGTCCCGGCGAGCTCCTGCTCCCAGGCGCGGACCCACGGCGACGTCGACTCCACCACCCGGAAGTCCACCCGCACCGGCCGGCCCCGCTTGGTCGTGAAGACCTGGGTGAAGCGATCGGGCTGCACGCCCTCCATGCGCGTGATCCCGGGCCACCAGCGCGGCATGTGGTGGGGATCCTCCAGCACCTCCAATATGCGCTGGGGGGATGCCGCGACGGTGCGGGTTCGCTGAGCCGTCGCCACGTCTCAGCGGTCGTAGTCGATCAACGTGTGCACCTCGTGACCGGCCAGCCGCTGTCGGCCGCCGAGGAAGCTCAGCTCGACCAGGAAGGCGCAGCCGACGATCACGCCCCCAAGACTCTGCACCAGCTGGCACAGCGCCCCCGCGGTCCCTCCGGTCGCCAGCAGATCGTCGTGGACCAGCACGCGCGCGCCGCCGGCCAGCGCGTCGGCATGGACCTCCAGCGCGTCGATTCCGTACTCGAGCGCGTATTGCGCGCTGACGGTCTCCTGCGGCAGCTTGCCGGGCTTGCGCGCCGGGACGAAGCCGGCCCCCAGCTCGCGGGCGAGCGCCGCGCCGAGGATGAACCCCCGCGCCTCGGCGGCGACCACCAGATCGACCGCCGTATTGGCGACCAGCTGCGCCAGGCCCGACACGGCGCCGTCGAGCGCCCGGGCGTCGAGCAGCAGCGGCGTGATGTCCTTGAAGATGATCCCCGGCCGGGGAAAGTCGGGGATGTCGCGGACCAAGGCCCGCAGATCGACGGAGCACACGCCTGGCGGCAACCCGGGCGCTAGGTGGCGATCTTGCGCAGGTCGCGGATCAGCAGCAGGTGCTTGAGATGCGTCGTGACCGACGCCAGGTTCTCCAGCGCCTCGATCGCCTCCTTACGGCGCTCGGGATTGCGCGAGCGCAGCGCCGGCGCGAGGATGCTCTGCAGCAGCTGTGCCTCACGGTCGGCGGAGCTGCGGAACACGCGCAGGTTGCGCCCCCCGACGCCGTAGCGCGCGAGCTCGGACACCGCCCTGACGATCTCCCGCTCGGTCTCGTCGTAATAACGGGCACCGGCGCGGGTCTCGCCTTTGATCACCCCGAACTCCACCAGCTCTCGGACCAGTTTGGGGTCGGCCCCGGTCTCCTCCACGACGTCGTCGAGCGAATACAGCGCTCCGGGCTCGCGCACTGCCACCATCGCGCGCCGGACCGGCCCGCCGGGGCGGCGATCACTGGCGGGTGGGGTCACCTCGCGCTCTGAGCGCCCCCCGGCCAGCTCCTGGCGGATCACCCGCAGCGGCAGGAACTCGTCGCGCTGCAGGCGCAGGATCGTGCGCAACCGCTGAATGTCGGTCTGGGTGTAGAGCCGGTAGCCACCCTGGGTGCGCCGCGGGGTCAGCAGCTTCTGATCTTCCAGGTAGCGGATCTTGGAGATCGAGATGTCAGGGAACTCCTGGACCAGCGCCTTGCACACCGCGCCGATCGTCACCGCCTTCTGCCGCGGGTGATCCTCACCCTGCTCGGGCGGATCCGGGAGCTCGACCGTTGGGTTGCCCGTGTCGGTGCCGGTCATCAACGGCTCAGGAACGCGAGCTTGTATTTGCCGATCTGGAGCTCGTCGCCGTCGGCCAGGCGATGGGACTCGATCCGGCGCCGGTTTACGTAGGTGCCATTCAACGATCCGCAGTCGTCGAGGTAGTAGTCGCTGCCGCGACGGACGATCATCGCGTGATCGCGTGACACGGTGACGTCGTCGAGGAAGATGTCGCTGTCAGGGCGACGGCCGACCGTGAGCCGGTCGGATTCCAACGCGAAGCTCTCACCGGCCCGCCCGCCGCCGGCCCGGATCACCAGCGCCGCGCCCCGGGCGACCACATCCTCGAGCTCTACCATCTCTAGCTCGCCGGTCTCGCCGACCTTGTAGGCCGCCGTCGTCGCGCCGGGCGAAGGCTCGGACTGAGCCAGGAACGCACCGCATCGCTGGCAGTAGTTGGCGCCGTCTGCATTGGCGAAGCCGCACTCTGGACAGTGCTGGGCCACCGAGACGGGCGTTACTCGCGGTCTGAGCCCGGCACGCGTCCGGCCAGGATGTCGGTCAGCTGCTGCACGTCGGCGCCCGAGATGACCAGCTCGCCACTCTCGTCCTTCTTGCGCAGGCGGTTGACCAGTTCGGCGCGGAGGATGTCGATCTTCCCGTGCATGATCCGACGCTTATAAGAGATCTCCATCTCCTCCTCGGTGAGCTGCTTGATGAGATCCTTGAGCTCCGGGTCCGTCAGGGAGCCGAGGTCGGGAAACGTTTCCATGCGAATAAACTCCTTCCCGTCCCGCGGGGTTGATATGGCGAAGGCTCGGCGAGTATAACCATCGGGCTCAGAGGGTCAAGCTGAGCTTGAGGGTACCCCGGATGCCGGGACGCTTCTCAGGCGCGCTTGCGGACCTCTTGCACCCCGCGCCTAACGTACAGCACCGTCGCCAGCAGCGAAAGGGCGATCCCCACGTAGAGCAGCACCAGGGCGAGCCAATGGACGCCCGCCATGGCGAAGAACGGCGCTCCCATGGTGGGGGCCACGCCGAGCCTTCCCGGCCAGTTGATCTTCAGCTGCACCCCGCGCTTGAGCCCGTAGCGGCTGAGGCCGAGCATGAACACTTCCCGCGCGACCACGATCACCAGCGCCCAGCGCGGCAGCAGGGCGAACACGAACGCGACCAACATGCCTGAGATCACCAGCAGCCGGTCGACGATCGGATCGAGCATCGCCCCCAGGCGGCTGTACTGCCCGGTCAGCCGCGCGGTGAAGCCGTCCAGGTAATCGGCCCAGCCGATCACCGCGAACAGCACCACCGCAACCGTGTCGCGGCCATGGGGGCTGGAGAGCGCCAGCGCCAGGAACACCGGAATCCCGAGCAGGCGTAAACCGCCGATCGCGTTGGGGATCGTCCACGGGTTCAACGGCCGATCTGACAGCGTCGCCCCGGGTGGTGGCCCCGAGCGGTCGATGCCGAATAGGCGGCGTTTTGTGATTGGCAAAAGGCCTAGCGGCCTTTCGCCGGCGCCGAGCACGGACGTCCACCGTCGCTCAAGGAAGCTCCCGCCAGAGCTCCGCGACGGCGTGGGCGGCCTCGGGCAGCGGCACCGTAACCGACTGGCGCCCGCGCCGGATCTGCACCTCGAGCTCGCCCGAGGCGAGCGTGCGACGCCCGACCGTGATGCGCAGCGGACAGCCGAGCAGCTCGGCGTCGGTGAACTTCTCCCCCGGGCCCGCGTCGCGATCGTCGTAGAGGGTCTGCAGGCCGGCGTGCTGGAGCTCCCCATAGAGGCGGTCGGCGAGCTCGCGCTCCTGGCTGCCGGGCTTGCCCAGTACCACCAGCTCGACGTCGAACGGGGCGATCGCCCGCGGCCACGAGATCCCCTGCTCATCGGCGTACTGCTCGACCGCGGCAGCGGTGGCACGAGCCGGCCCGAAGCCGTAGGAGCCCATCCAGACCAGCCGGGACTGGCCCGACTCGTCCAGATAGTTGGCCCCGAGCGGCTCCGAATAACGCGTCCCGAGCTTGAAGATGTTGCCGATCTCGATCGCCGGCTCGATCCGCACGACGCTGCCGTTGACCGTGTCGCCCGCCCTGATCAGCCGCACGTCGACCGCCTCATAGGCGAAGTCGCGGCCCGGCTCGACGGCGCGCAGGTGCGCGTCGTGACGGTTGGCGCCGGTGACGTACCCTCCCGGCGCGACCGCGGCGTCGAGCAGGATCGGCATCTGCGCGCCCACGGGGCCGATGTACCCTGGCGGCCCCAGGCGCTCGGCGACCTCGTCCGGGCGCGCGGGGCGAAATCCGCCCCCCAGCGCGGTCCGCAGCTTGATCTCGTTGACGCGATGGTCGCCGCGCACCATCACGAGCTTCATCTCGCCGCCGTCGAGCACGACCGGGAACGCCTTCAGCAACGCGCCCGCTGGAACCTCCAGGGCGCGCACGACGGCGTCGATCGTCGTCATGCCCGGGGTCGGGACCAGCTCGGGGGCGCCGGCGCTCGGCGGGAGCGCCACCGGCTGCGGCTCGGCGCTGGCCACCTCGACATTGGCGGCATAGCCGGCCGCCAGCGCCACCTCATTCTCGCCGGCGGCGCACGGCGCCATGTACTCGTGGGCGCCGAGACCGCCCATCATCCCGACGTCGGCCTGCACCCGGTACCACTCCAGCCCGCAGCGATCGCAGATCCGGTCATAGGCCTCGACGTGCTTCTCGTAGGCCACAGCCAGACCTTCGGCGTCGCGGTCGAACGTGTACGCGTCCTTCATGATGAACTCCCGTGTGCGCAGCACCCCCGCCCGCGGCCGTGCCTCATCGCGCTCCTTGATCTGGAAGTGGTAGAGGATCATCGGCAGCTCGCGGTAGGACTGCACGGCCGCGGCAACGTGGCCGGTGACGATCTCCTCGTGCGTCATCGCCAGCACCATGTCGGCGTCGCGGCGGTCCTTGAGCTTGAACAGCTCATCGATGTCGTAACGGCCGGTGCGCCGCCAGGGCTCAGCGGGATGCAGAACGGGCATCAGCATCTCCTGCCCCCCGATCGCGTTCATCTCCTCACGCACGATGGCCACCACGCGCTGATGCACGCGCCAGCCCGCGGGCAGCCAGGACCACAGACCCGAGCCGATCTGGCGGATCAGGCCGGCTCTGACCATCAGCTTGTGCGAAATCGCCTCCGCGTCCGCTGGAGGCTCGCGTTCGGTGGGTAGAAAATATGAGGAAAGCAAGGTCACGCCGGGCCAAAGCCTATCCGCCTCCCGGCCTCCCGGCCCACTGCTGGGAGTCTGATAGAACGGCTCTCAACCCAGCGAAGAAAGGAAATCCCTATGGCGTACAACGTGCCGCCCCTCCCCTATGACTACGACGCGCTCGAGGAGCACATCGACGAGCAGACGATGCGTGTCCACCACGACAAGCACCATCAGGCTTACGTCGATAAGGCAAACGCCGCTCTGGAGGGCACCGAGTGGGCCGAGAAGCCCGTCGAAGAGCTGCTGCGCAATCTGCAATCGCTGCCCGAGGACAAGCGCGGGCCGCTGCGCAACAACGCCGGCGGTCACTACAACCACTCGCTGTTCTGGGAGTGGATGGCCCCGGGCGCGGGCGGCGAGCCCGACGGCGCGCTGCGTGAGGCGATCGACGCCGCATTCGGCTCCGTCGATGACTTCAAGGCGAAGTTCAAGGACGCCGGCATCAACCGGTTTGGCTCGGGCTGGTCCTGGCTCATCCTCGATGGCTCAGGACTCGCCGTCGTCTCGACTCCCAATCAGGACAACCCGATCAGCGACGGCAAGACGCCGCTGCTGGGCGTCGACGTCTGGGAGCACGCCTACTACCTCAAGTACCAGAACCGCCGCCCTGACTACATCGATGCGTGGTGGAACGTGGTCAACTGGCCGGCCGTGGCCGCCACGTTCGACAGCGCCGGAGGCTGATCCACAGGATCCGAGGCTGATCAGCGCGCGACGCTGGCCGCACCGAGCGGCGTCGCGCGCTGATGCACGGGCCGGCTGCGCCCGGTTGTCGGGTGGCAGTGGCGATGCGCTCGCATGCCGATTAGGTCAAAGCGGCTCACGCGGCCGGGCTGGTGTCCCGGGCTAAGCCCGGGTGAAGCGCCGGCCGGCGACGGGGGACTGAGCCTCGTCCAACCGCGCGGACTCGGACCCGAGCTTGGCCAGCAGGTGGACCTCGGTCTCCTCGGCCTCGACCTCGTCGTCGGCCGCCGCGGCTTCCATCGCGGCCATGCGCTCCGGCGTCAGCTCGCCGGCGCTCGCGGCTTCGATCCGCTCGAGCCCCTGCGCGGCCTCGGCCGCCTCGGAGGCGTTGAACTCGACCCGCCCTGAGCTCACGTACTTGTCGATCTCGGCGAACAGCGTGTCGACCAGCTGGTCGGTCGGCACCTTGCGCAGCGCCTCGCCGCGACTGAAGATGAACCCCTCATTCTTGGCCCCGGCGATCCCGAAGTCTGCGTGCGAGGCCTCGCCGATCCCGTTGACCGCGCAGCCGAGCACCGCGACCTCGATCGGGTCCGAGTAGGCCTCCAGCCGGCGCTCGATGTCGGCGACCACCGTGTCCATGTCGAACTGCAGCCGGCCGCAGGTGGGACAGGCGATCAGCACCGGCCCGCGCTCGCGCAGCTGCAGCGCCTTGAGGATCTCCCACGCCACCTTGACCTCCTCCTCGGCGTGGAAGGTCGACAGCGAGATCCGGATCGTGTCCCCGATCCCGTCCGCGAGCAGCGTCCCCAGGCCGACCGCCGACTTCAGCGAGCCGGTCCATTTGGTGCCCGCCTCGGTGATCCCCAGGTGTAGCGGATAGGGGATCCGCTGCGACAGCAAGCGGTTGGAGGCGATCGTGTTGGGCACGTTTGTCGATTTGATCGACACCTTGAAGTTCTCAAACTGCAACCGCTCCATCAGCTCCACGAACTCGACCGCCGCGCCGACGAGCGCCTCCACCGGGCTCTCGCGCTCCAGCGCGTGCAGATGCTTGGGCAGCGAGCCGGAGTTGACCCCGATTCGCAGCGGCGTGCCGAGCTGGGCCGCCCGCTCGGTGACCTTGGCCACCTTGTCAGGGCCGCCGATATTGCCCGGGTTGAGCCGCACGCAGTGGGCGCCGGCGTCGAGCGCCTTGAGCGCCAGCGTGTAGTTGAAGTGGATGTCGGCGATCACCGGGATCGGTGAGTCGCGCACGATCGTCTTGAGCGCCTCGGCGTCCTGCTCGCGCGGAACCGCGCAGCGCACGATGTCGGCCCCGGCCTCGGCCACGCGGCGGATCTGGTCCATCGTCGCCTGCAGGTCGGCGGTCTCGGTCTTGGTCATCGTCTGGATCGCGACCGGCGCGCCGCCGCCGATCGCCACATCACCGACGTGAATCTGGCGTTGTGAGGGCATGGCCTCAGTGTAGAACGGCGCCGGCCGGCAGCCGCCGGGCGTCAGGCCGGTGGGCGTCAGGCCGGTGGGCGTCAGGCCGGTGGGTCGGGCGGCTCGGAGCCGTCGCCGTGATCTGCCCCTTGCTCCCGGCGCCGCCGGACGGCCATGGCGCCGAAGGTGGCGCCGGCCAGCGCCAGCAGGACGATGATCACGATCACAGGGGTGGGCAAGAACGAGCCGCCCGATCCCCCTCCTCCGCTGGCGCTCCCGGTCTTAGCGCGCGCGATCGCGGCCGGCAGCGCGCGGTTGATCACGTCGGAGCAGTTGGTGTACTGCTTGACCTCGGCGGGCATCGTGTTCAGCGCCAGCTTGAGCTGTGCCGCCGTATAGGTCTTGGTGAGGAGGGCGTGGGCGACGCAATCGGCGATCACCGGATTCGACGCCGCGCTCGCGGGGGCGGCCACTACGCCCAGGGCCAGCGCCGAGACGGCGCCCAGCACGGCGGTCAGCATCTGTATCCGGCGGCTCACGCCGCCAAGCTTATGTGGATGGGCGCCCGATAGCGCCGACGGTCCCAGGGGCGCCGTCTGGCTCACCGGCCGCGACGATCCTCCGCCGGAATCTGATCACCCGGACCGATGAGCATAATCGGCCCGGTGATCCTCTTTTTGCACCACCATTACCGAACGAGCGGTGGCGAGGAGCGCGCGGTCGAGGACCTGCTCTGGCTCGTACGCGAACAGCTCGGAGAGGACGCCGAGCTGCTGGAGCGCGAATCGGGAACGCTCGGACAGTCTGCGGCGGCGACAGGGCTGTTGCGCGGGGGGCTGGATCCGGACGAGGTGGCCCGTGCGGTGAAGCGCACCGGGGCGCGGATCGTCCATGCCCACAATCTGCATCCGACCTTCGGTTGGCGCGCGCTGGCCGCCGCGCGAGCGGCCGGGGCTCGCGTGGTCATGCACCTGCATCAGTACCGGTTGGTCTGCGCGACCGGGGTCTGCTTCACGCGGGGTGCCGAGTGCACACGCTGCCACGGCCGCAACACGCTGCCGGGGATCGCCCTGAACTGTCGCGGATCCCGGCTGGAGGCCGTGGTCTACGGCGCCGGGCTGATGCTGTGGCAGCGCCGACTCACGTCCCTGATAGACGCATTCATCGTGCCGAGCCATTTCGCCGAGCAACGACTCCGGGCGCTGGGCGCGCCGATCGGTCTGACGTTCGTGCTGCCCCACATCATCCGGGATTTCGCCGCGGGCGCCGTTGCGAAACCCGAAGGCCACGCCCTGCTGGCGTCGCGTCTGGTGCCCGAGAAGGGAGTCGACATCGCCATCGAGGCCTGTCGGATGGCCGGCGTTCCGCTCGTCGTGGCGGGCGACGGGCCGGAGCGGCGGCGGCTTGACCGTGGTGGCGAGCGGGTCAGGTTCGTCGGGCGCGTCGAGCAGCCCGAGCTGGCGACGCTGCGAAGCGGTGCCGCGCTGGCGCTGTGCCCGTCCCGCTCGGCGGAGACGTTCGGGCTCGCCGCCGCCGAGGCCATGGCCGCCGGCCTGCCCGTTGCCGCATCCCGGGTCGGGGGGCTGCCCGAACTGGTGCCCGACGAATGGCTCGTGCCGCCGGGCGACGCTGGCGCGCTCGCCGCGGCCATCACTCGTCTGCGACGCGATCCGGCGGCCGGCGGTCAGGCAATCGAGCGCGCGCGTGCCGTCACGGCGCCCGGGACCGTTGGCCCCGTACTCGCGCAGATCTACGCGCGCGCTTGCGCTCGGTGACCGCTCGCCGATCCGCGCCCACCGATCTCCGATGGCGATAGCCCTGCTCACCAACTATCTCACCGCCTACCGGGTGCCGCTGTACGAACGCCTGGCCAGGACGTATGACGTGGAGGTGCTGTGCTTCGGCGGTGGCGAGCGTTACATCCCGACCTGGTTCGCCGATCTCGAGAGTCAGCTGGCCTGCGCCACGTTCCCGGCTCGCCGGCTGGGAGGGCTGCGCGAGACCCTCAGCCTGGGTCGCCGCTATGACGCCGTGATCGCCCCATTCGCCGGCGGAGCCATCCTCCCGGCCGCCTACGTGGGCGCGAAGCGCTACCGGCGCCCGTTCATCCTGTGGGCCTCCGTGTGGGCGCAGCCGCGCTCGCTGACCCACGCAGTCTCGTTGCCGGCGGTCCGCCATATCTATCGCCATGCCGATGCTGTGGTGGTCTACGGCGAGCACACCAAGCGATTCGTGACGGCAATTCGGGGCACCGAGGCCGGTGTGTCGATTGCCCCCCAGTCAGTCGAAGCCGAGCTGTTCTCGGCGCCGATCGACAGCCACCAGGTCGATCGGTTCGCAACGCGTCATGAGCTCCAGGGCCGGCTCGTGCTCTACGTGGGGCGGCTGGTGGCCGAGAAGGGGATCGACGTCCTCCTCGACGCATGGTCTGAGGTCAGGCCAGACGCGACCCTGGTTCTGGTGGGTGAGGGCCCGCTGGCCGACCGCGCCCGCCGAACTGCGCGCACCCGGGTGATCGGCCCGCTGCCCCGCACCGCCCTGCCGCTGGCCTACGAGGCAGCCCAGATCGTGGTTCTGCCTTCGCTCTCCACGCCACGATTCCGCGAGCCGTGGGGTCTGGTCTGCAACGAGGCGATGCATCGCGGTCGCGCGCTGATCGTGACCGCGGCAGTGGGTGCCGCCGCGGGTGGACTGGTTCGTGACGGTGTGACGGGCCTCGTCATCGCACCGGGCGACAGCCGCACGCTGGCGCAAGCGGTCAATCGACTCCTGGACGATCCGGCGCTGCGTGCCCGCCTCGGCACTGCGGGCCGTGGCGCGGTCGGAGCCTACAACTACGAAGCCATGGTCGAGGGGTTCGATCGGGCCATCTCCACCGCTCTGCCCGGGTCTCACCCAAGGTCCGCCGATCACCGGTCGGACGGGCCGTGAACGGCGTCAAACCGGGCGCCCGGAGCCGCTGATGAACCCCAAGGTGCTCGTCGTCACCGAGTACTACCCGCGCGACGATAACCCGACCCTGGGCATCTGGGCCCACCAGCAGGCGCTGGCGGCCCGTGAAGCCGGGGCCGAGATTCGCGTCCTGGTCCTACACCGTCCGCTCCCGCCGCTGTCGATGCTGCGCAAACCGAGCCTGCGCCGAATGCGTCAGATCGTCAGCCAGGCAGGCTGCCGGACACTCGACGGCCTGCCGGTGGACTATCTGCGCTATCTGTCGCCCCCGCGGCCGTGGAGCTATGCCTCCTGGGGTGCCTGGGCGGCGCCGGCGCTTCGCCGCGCCATGGCGAAGCTACGTCTCGAGTTCCCGTTTGAGCTGGTCCACGCCCATTACGCCGTGCCGGCCGGGGATGCGGTCAGACGCGTCGCACCGGGCATTCCGCTGATCGTGTCGGTGCACGGCGGAGACGTCTACGGCGACCATGCCGGGTCGGCTGCGGTGAGGCGCACGCTGGCTCACGCTCGGCTCGTGCTCGCCAACGGCGCCGGGACGGCCCGGCGCTGCGTCGAGCACGGGGCGCGGGCGACTCGCGTGGTTCACCTCGGGACCGACCTGCCTCCCCTCACCGCCCCGCGTCCGTCGCGCCCCACCCTGGTCAGCGTCGGCAATCTGATCGCGAGGAAGCGCCATGCCGACCTGATCATCGCGCTGGCCAGCCTGCGCGAGCGCCATCCGGACATCCGCTGCGTGATCGTCGGGGAGGGCCCGGAGCGCGAGCGGCTCCAGGCGCTGTCCACCTCGCTCGGGGTCGGTGGGCATCTGGAGCTGCGGGGGCGGCTGGCTCACCGGGAGGCGATCGCGGTGGCCCGAGCCGGCTCGCTGTTCGTAATGCCCAGCGTCGATGAGGCGTTCGGGGTGGCCTACGTGGAAGCGATGGCCGGTGGTGTGCCGGCGATTGGCTGTCAGGGCGAGGACGGCCCCGAGGAGATCGCCGCGGTCGGTGGCGGTATTGCGCTGGTCACACCCGGCGATCCCGCGGGCCTGGCCGCTCAGATCGATCGTCTGCTGGTGGATCCGGCGCAGCTGGAGGCGATGGGCGTCCAGGCGCGGCTCACCGTGCAGCGGGAGTTCAGCTGGGGGAAATGCGGGCGCGAGACGGCCCAGGCCTATCGCGAGGTGTTGAGCGGCTGAGCGGCAGGTGATCAGCCGCCGAGCGGCAGGCGATCGAGCCGATGTCAGTCCGATTCGGGTTGGATCAGCACCACGGGCAGTGACTGGGCGGGACCGAGCAGCTTGAGCGCCTGGGCGGCGATCTGCGCCCGGCTCCGGCGCCACGGCCGCGACAGCTTGAACCGGTCGACCCGGTAGCCGTTCACCGCGCTTGAGCCGATCAGCGTCGTGCCGTTGGGGAGGTGCTTGGCCAGCGTTTGCCACGTCTCACCGACGATGTCGAGCTCGCTGACGCTGACCGCCGCGGGGCTGTGGGTGAACTGCTGGCCCGGACCCGCCCAGGCGACCCGAGGCAGGTAGATCGACAGCGGACCGGCCGCGAACTCCCCGTCGTAGGCCACGACCGCGCGCGCCACCGACGACTTGCCCAGCGCGGCAGCGACCCGGCTCCAGGCTGGGCGCTGGTACTGGGGGTCACCGTCGATCCGGACGCTCGCGTAGACGAACATCGCGCCCAGCATGACGAGTAACACGACCCCGCCGCGCCGCGCCCCGGTTGCGCTGCCGGCCGCGCCGATGACCACGGCCAGGGGGATCCAGGCGGGCATCAACCCGCGTGCCAGGTAATCGTCGTGGCCGACCAGGGCCAGCGCCAGCGGAATCAGCAGCACCGCCCCGGCCATCAGCGCCGCAAGCCCGGCGCCGCGCAGCTCGGCGGTTCGCGCTCCGATCACCAGCAGCACGATCACCGCGATCGCCAGCGCGGCGGCTCCGAGCAGTCCGTAGGACACGATCGGGCTCTGGTAGAGCGTGTTCAACCCGAACGTGATCGGCACCTGCTGCACCCGCTGGGAGAGCGGAACGATCACGATGAACTGCGCAGGGTGCACGATGTGGCTGATCACGTGGGGAATCAGCGCCACTTCCAGCAGAGCCAGGACGCCGCCTGCGATCACGGTCTCGCGTCTGCCCACGCGGTAGAGCAGTGCGATCGCCTCCGCGAAGATCAGAAACGCAGCGAAGTACTGCGTCAATAGCGCCAATCCCGAGAACACCACCCACGCCACCAGGTTTGGACGCGAGGGCTGATGCCAGGTGCGGGCAAAGAACAGCAGCGATAGGCCGGCCAGCGCCGCCAGCAGCATGTACTCCCTGGCCTCCTGCGAGTACCAGATCATGAACGGGTTCAGCGCGGCGAGGGCGGCCGCCGCCAGGCCGGCACGCCGAGATACGAGCTGGCGGCCGCACAGGTAGGTGATCGGGATCACGGCCGTTCCCAGCAAGGCCGACAGCGACCGGAGGCCGGCCTCGCTGGTTCCGAACACCTTCGCCCACGGCCAGGCGAGCACGAGATACAGGGGCGGGTTCCACTCCGTAGCGCTCCAGGCGCTGATCATGCCCCCGAACGAAAGGTGCACCTCGTGCACGGCCTGAGCCTCGTCGAGCCAGAAGCTCTGGCTCGAGAGAGTGGTGAAGCGGAGCACCGCTGCGAGGACCGTTACGCCCGCCAACAGCCAGGTCTCGACCCGGATTCTCGACAGCCACGCCATCGGTCCCTGTCGGCCCCCGACCGCGGCGCCTGTGCGGGCCGGGATGAGCATGCGGCCGGATTCTATAAAGGGTCTCGGATCTCGCATCCGGAGAGACCGGCGCGGCCAAGACCGCAACTCTAGGCTCAGGGCAGCCGTTATTGTGCTCCGCTTGCCACCGCCGCCCAGCACCTCACCGCCGCCCAGCACCTCACCGCTGCGCCGCTCGCCTCGCCTGCTGGCCGGCGTAGGGGCGCTGATCGTCGTGATCGCCGGGGTGGTGCTGGCGCTGGTCCTGTCCGGCGGAAGCCGCCCCCCGGCCGCCGCTTTCGTGCCAACGCTGCGCACCTATGCAGGACCGGAATCGATCTTCAACCCCGGCACCGAGCTGACCACTGACACGGCCGGCACGCTGGACCAGATCCGTCGCCTCGGCGCCGAGCGGGTGCACGTGTACCTGCACTGGAGCGACATCGCTCCGGACATCACGTCCAAGCTGCGACCGAGTTTTGATGCATCCAACCCAGCCGCTTATCCGGCGGCCAACTGGACGCTGTTCGACACGATCATCCGTGACATCAAGGCGCGCGGGATGGGCGTCGATTTGGCCCTCGTCCCCCCTCCGCCCCGGTGGGCATCGGGCAACGGAGCGCCCGATCCGAGCACGCAGACCGAATGGCGACCGTCGGCGCCCGAGTTCGGCCAGTTCGTGACCGCAGTGGCGACCCGCTACAGCGGCCACTACATCCCGGCCGGGGCGACCAAGCCGCTCCCGCGAGTCAATTTCTGGTCGATCTGGAACGAACCGAATCTCGGGACCGAACTCGCCCCGCAGGCCGTTGACCACTCGCAGGTCGAGGTCTCCTCACGGCTGTACCGCAAGCTGCTGGACGCCGCCTGGACAGCGCTGCAGACCACCGGGCACGGACACGACATGATCCTGATCGGGGAGATCGCCCCGGCCGGGTCGACCACCGGCGCTGGCCCCGGGAACTTCAACTCGATGGCCCCGCTGCGGTTCCTGCGCGCGCTGTATTGCGTTGACTCGTCGTACCGCCAGCTTCGCGGCGAGGCGGCCAGGCTGCGGGGCTGCCCCACCACCGCGGCCGGCTCGGCCACGTTCGCCGCGCAGAACCCGGGGTTGTTTCACGCCGGCGCGTTCGCGGACCACCCGTATCCGCAGGGGCTGCCGCCGACCACGGTCACCCCCGACGAGCCCGATTTCGCCGAGCTGGCCGAGATCCCCAAGCTCGAGCGGGTGCTCGACTATCTCCAGCGCGTCTACGGTTCTCACACCAGATTCCCGATCTACTCGACCGAATTCGGCTATCAGACCACGCCGCCGGACACCGAGGCCGGCACCGTCAGTCCCCAGACCGCGGCGGCTTGGCTGAACTGGTCGGAGTACCTGACCTGGCGCGATCCGCGGATCCGCTCCTATGACCAGTATCTGCTCACCGATCCCCCGCGGGGGAACTTCGCCAGCGGCCTGGAGTCCGCCACCGGAACGCCCAAGCCTGGGTTCTACGCCTACCGGATGCCGATCTACCTACCGGCCACCACCACCGACCATGGTCATCCCCTCGAGGTTTGGGGTGGCGCTCGGCCGGCGCATTTTGCAACGCTGAGCACCCACCGCCTCCAGCGCGTCGAGATCCAGTTCCGTCCGGCCTCCGGGGGCGGGTTCCGGACCGTCGCGACTGTCACGGTCACGCGCTACGGATACCTCGACGTAAAGCAGGTGTTCCCGGGCAGCGGGACGGTCAGGCTCGCCTGGTCCTATCCCCACGGTCCGCAGGTCTTCAGCCGCACAGTCGTCGTCAGGCTTCGCTAGCCTGGCGCCGAGTCCCAAGCGGTGACGCCCGCTCGCGCCCAAAAAAACGCGACGCCGCCGCAACTTCGACCGCCCGGAGCTGTTATCTCACCATGCCCAAATTCTCTGTCAAGCGCCCGTTCCCCCGCCTGCCCACCGTGATCGCGCTATGCCTTGCGCTGACCGGCCTGAGCAGCCTGTCCCTCCCCGCCCTCGCCTCGGCCTCGACCACGCAGATCGCGATGTTCGAGGAAGACAACGTGCTGGTCGACCCGGCGGGCATCCTGCTCAGGCTGCGGGAGCTGGGGGCCACCACCGTGCGCGTGTTCGTGCCGTGGGCGAAGATCACCAGGCGCCCGCTCTCGGGCAAGGCTCCGTCGAACTTCAACGCCTCTGACCCCAACGCCTACCCGAACTCGAGCTGGGCGGCGCTTGACACGGTCGTGCGCGACGCCAAGCTGGACGGGATGACCGTGGACTTCACCGTCGGCGGGGGCGCTCCCGTATGGGCCGAGGGATCGGGAATCCCCCCCGGCCCCGGGGCCACGGACCTCAACTACGCATGGAAGCCCAAGGCCAGCGCCTACGGGCAGTTCGTGCACGCGGTCGGTGAGCGATATGACGGAAGCTTCAAACCTCACGGCACCGCGCCCGCGCTGCCGGCCGTGCGGTTCTGGGCGATCTGGAACGAGCCGAACTTCGGTGAGGACCTCGGCCCGCAGGCGACCAACGGCTCGAGCGTGTCGGCGGCGCCGAACATGTACCGCGGCCTGCTGAACGCCGGCTGGGGCGCGCTGCACGCCACCGGCCACGGCCGCGACACGATCCTGATCGGCGAGTACGCCGCCCGCGGCATCGGCCCCGGCGGACCGACCAAGCACGCCCCGCAGGGCTATCCGGGCAACTACGGTCAGACCCAGCCGCTGCTCTTCATCCGCACCCTGTACTGCGTCGACAGCTCCTACCGGGAGCTGCGCGGCTCGCTTGCCGGAGCCGAGGGCTGCCCCACCAGCAGCGCGGCCTCGCGCCGGTTCCGCTCGCAGAACCCCGCGCTGTTCAGCGCCAGCGGCGTCGGCGTCCACCCCTACCCGATCAACCTCTCACCGGTATCCGACGGCCGCTCGGATCCGAACTTCGCCGCGTTTCCTGACCTCGGCAACTTGGCCGGCGTGCTCGACCGCACGCAGAGGGTCTACGGCAGTGGCACGAAGTTCCCGATCTACAACGACGAGTACGGCTACATAACCAACCCGCCGAACGGCGGCGTGGTTCCAGGCGGCGGTCATTACTTGTCGCAGGCGACCGCGGCCTACTACATCAACTGGGCCGAGTACCTCAGCTACAAGAACCGGCGGATCAAGTCCTACATGCAGTTCCTGCTCACCGATCCGCCCAAGATCAAGGGTCAGGGCCTGTTCGCCAGCGGGCTGCTGACCGCCTCCGGAGTCCAGAAGCAGACCTACAGCGCCTATCGACTGCCGCTCTACATGCCGGTCACGACGTTCAAGGGCGGCCAGAGCGTCGAGGTCTGGGGCGCCGTGCGCCCGGCCGGCTTCATGACCAGTGACACGCATCAGGCCCAGCAGGTCCACATCCAGCTGCAGCCCAACTCACGCGGTGCGTTCAGGACGATCAACACGATCAAGATCTCCAGCCGGGAGGGCTACTTCGACATCCACATGAAGTTCCCCTCAAGCGGGACCGTGAGACTGGTCTGGACCTATCCGAGCATGGATTCACTCCTGCCGCCGGGTGCGCCGGGCGCGACGGTCTACAGCCGTCACGTGCAGATCAAAGTGCATTAGATCGCCGCCATCGGGAATACTGGAGGGCGATGCCGTCGCCCGCGCCCGAGCTGATCTCACGCCTTCAGGGGATCTGCGGTCGCGAGCACGTGCTGACCCATCAGCACGAGCTCGCGACCTACCGATCCGACGGTCTGGCCCAGTACCAGCAGACGCCCGCGGCGGCCGTGCTGCCGGGCAGCGCCGAGCAGGTCCGCCAGGTCGTGGCCGCCTGCTCCGATGCCGAGGTGCCGTGGGTCGCCCGGGGATCGGGGACCGGCCTGTCGGGCGGCGCGCTCCCGGTCGCGGAGGGCGTGCTGATCGTGCTGGCGCGCCTGCGGCGGATCCTGTCGGTCAACCTCGACGACTCCGAAGTGGTCGTCGAGCCGGGCGTCACCAACCTGGCCGTCTCCGCCGCCGTGGCGCCGACCCATTTCTACCCCCCGGATCCGTCCAGTCAGATCGTCTGCTCGATCGGCGGCAACGTGGCCGAGAATTCCGGCGGGGCGCACTGCTTCAAGTACGGCTTCACGACCAACTACGTCACCGGGTTGGAGGTCGTGCTCGCCGATGGGTCGGTCGCGACGCTGCGACGCGACGCGCCCGGATATGACCTGCTGGGGGCGTTTGTCGGCTCGGAGGGAACGCTGGGGGTGGCCACCAAGATCACGCTGCGGGTGATCCCGGCGCCGGAGAGCATCCGCACGCTGCTGGCCTTCTTTGAGGACACCAGCGCGGCCGGCGATGCCGTCTCGGCGATCGTCAACGTGGGGATCGTGCCCGGCGCGATCGAGATGATGGACCGCCTCTCGATCAAGGCCGCCGAGCAGGCCACCGGCGCCGGCTACCGCCTCGACGCCGGCGCGGCGTTGGTGGTCGAGCTCGACGGGCCCAGCGAGGAATGCACGGCCCGGCTCGAGCAGCTGATGGAGCTATGCCTGGCGGCCGGGGCGCGGGACGTGAGGGTCGCGCTCACCGGCGCCGAGCGGGATCTGATCTGGAGGACACGCAAGGCCGCGTTCGCCGCGATGGGGCGGATCGCGCCGGCCTACTACGTGCAGGATGGGGTGATCCCGCGCACGCGCCTGTCGGAAGTGCTACGCCAGATCGACGCATTGGCCGCCGAGTACCGGCTGCAGGTGGCCAACGTGTTCCACGCCGGGGACGGCAACCTGCACCCACTCGTGTGCTACGACGCCGCGCGCGAGGGAGAGCCCGAGCGCGCCGAGGAGCTGGCCGGTCTGATCGTCAAGGCGTGCGTCGACGCCGGCGGTTCGATCACCGGCGAGCACGGAGTCGGGGTGGACAAGAAGGGCTACATGCCGTCGATGTTCTCCGAGCCCGATCTGGCCAGCTTCCAGCGCTTGCGCTGCGCGTTTGATCCGCGCGGGCTGGCCAACCCCGGCAAGGTGATGCCGACCCCGCGCCTGTGTGGCGAGGTACCCGGCCCCTACCGTGAGCACCCGCTGGAGCGCGCGGGTGTGGCCGAGCGCTTCTAGATGGCGACCGCGCTGCAGCTGACCGTACCTGAGACCTTTGCGGCGGCGGCCGCGACGCTGGCCCAGTGCAGCGAGGCGGGTACGGCGGTGCGGATCCGCGGCGCGGGCACCAAGCTCGGCTGGGGCCTGCCGGCCGGCCCGGCCGACGTGGAGCTGAGCAGCACTGGGCTGACCCAGATCCTGGAGCACAACGCCGGCGATCTGACGGCGATCCTGGAGGCCGGCGTGCCGCTGGTGCACGCGCAGGAGACGTTCGCGCAGGCCGGGCAGATGCTCGCGCTGGACCCCCCCACCGGTCGCGATGGCGCCGCCACAATCGGCGGCGTGGTCGCCACCGGCGACAGCGGTCCGCTGCGCCATCGCTACGGCGCGCCGCGGGATCTGGTGGTCGGCATGACGTTTGCCCTGGGCGACGGCACGATCGCGCGCAGCGGCGGCAAGGTGATCAAGAACGTGGCCGGGTATGACCTGGCCAAGCTGTTCGCCGGTTCGTTCGGCACGCTGGGCATGATCCTGTCGGTGAGCGTTCGCCTGCATCCGCTGCCGGCGACCACGACGACCGCGCTCGGCTCAAGCGCCGACCCGGGCGTGCTGAGTGCAGCCGCTCGCGCGCTGGCCGCGGCGCCGTTTGAGTTCGACGCGCTCGACGTGGGCTGGCGCGCCGGCCGAGGCGCGCTGCTGGGGCGCTGCGGTGGCACCGAGGCGGCCCGCCGCGCCCAGCGCGCGGCCGGGCTGATGCGCGAGCACGGCCTCGAGCCGACCGACGTCGTCGCCGACGACGAGCCGCTGTGGGAGCGACAGCGGGCCGGACAGCGATCCCGGCACGGCGCGCTGATCAGGGTCGCCGCCCGGCCGAGCCAGCTGGCGGTCGTGCTGCGCGCGGTCGCCGACTGCGACGGGACGCTCGTGGGCCGCGCGGCGCTGGGCTCGAGCTTCGTCGAGGTTGAGGTGGACGCCGTGGCGCGCCTGCGCCGGCAGCTGCCGCCCGGGTCGATCTCGATCGTGCTCGACGCGCCCGCGGATGCCCGCGGCGAGCTGGAACCCTGGGGCTCGCCCGATCCGGCGGCTTTGGAGCTGATGCGGCGTGTCAAGGCGCGCTTTGACCCCGGCGGGGTTTGCAACCCGGGACTGTTCGTGGGCGGGATCTAAGTGAATGCCGGCGTTTGACGCCCAGCGGCCTCCCGAGCAGTCGGTGATCGATGACTGCGTCCACTGCGGCTTCTGCCTGGACAGCTGTCCGACCTACGTCCTGTGGGGCAACGAAGCCGATTCGCCGCGCGGGCGGATCGTGCTGATGGGCGAGGGGCTGAAGGCCGGAGCGGAGCTGTCGGACGAGATGGTCACCCACTTCGACCGCTGCCTGGGCTGTATGGCCTGCGTCACCTCCTGCCCCTCCGGCGTTCGCTATGACCGGCTGATCGAGCGCGTCCGGCCCCAGGTCGAGCGCCACCACGACCGCACCCGGAGCGAGCGCGCGCTGCGCCGGCTCCTGTTTGAGACCTTGCCGCACCCCAAGCGGTTGCGCGCGCTGGTGCTGGTGCTGGCCGCCTCGCGCAGGCTCGGCGTCGAGCGCCTGCCCGAGCGCCTGTCGGCGCTGGCCAAGGTGGCGCCCAGGGCACCGTTGCACGCCGCCCGGGAAGCCGCCCTGCCCGAGCGCACGCAGGCCGTGGGGGAGCAACGCGGGCGGGTCGGGTTGCTGCTGGGCTGTGTGCAGCGCGTCTTCTACCCCCAGGTGCACCGCGCCACGATCCACGCGCTGGCGGCCGAGGGCTATGAGGTGATCGCCCCGGCGATGCCCGAGTGCTGCGGCGCGCTGGAGTTCCACAGCGGCGAGGAGCCGGCGGCGGTCAAGCGTGCGCGGGCGACGATCGCGGCGTTCTCGGCCGCGGGCGGCAGCGAGGGATTCGATCAGATCGTCGTCAACGCCGCTGGCTGCGGCTCGGCGATGAAGGAGTACGGCGAACTGCTGGGCACGCCCGAGGCGCAGGATTTCTCCGCCCGCGTGCGCGATGTGTGCGAGCTACTGGGCTCGGAGCAGCCCCGGGCGCCCCGCGGCCCGATCGCCGCGCGGGTCGTCTACCACGACGCGTGCCATCTCGCCCACGCCCAGGGCGTCCGCGTCCCCCCCCGCACGATGCTGGAGTCGATCCCTGAACTTGAGCTGCTGGAGGTGGCCCTGGAGCGCGACGTCTGCTGCGGTTCGGCCGGCATCTACAACCTCGTTGCGCCCGAGGCGGCGGCCGAGCTGGGGGCCCGCAAGGCCGCCAACCTGCTCGCCACCGGCGCCGAGCTGATCGCGGCGGCCAATCCGGGCTGCGCGTCGCAGCTCGATCGCCACCTCCGTGAGCTCGGGCACCCGCTGCCGATCCGCCACCCCGTCGAGCTGTTGTCGCAGTCGATCGCTGCCGGATCGCCGCCCCCGAGCTCGCGCGCCCCGGCACGGTAGCGACGATGCCGGCGCGCTCGCTGCTCGTTGCGGGGTCCGCCGCGCTCGCCCTGGCCCTGACCGGCTGCGGGAGCTCCTCGGGCTCGCCGACGACCGCCACCCACACCACGGCCGCACCAACCACCACGTCGAGCGCCGCCTCAACCTCCACGACGGCCACCGACACGACGACCGCCCCGCGCCGGCGTCGCCCTCAGCCTACGCCGACGACCGCGTCCTCAACGAGCTCCAGATCGGCGGCGTCCACCACGTCAAGCACGCCGGCCACCGTCAGGACCGCGCCGTCCCCGGTGCCGGCGGCCACGCCCGCGGCCCCCGATGGCCTGAGTCAGACGACCGGCTACTCGACCTACGAGCTGTGCTCCAGTGGATGCTCAGGCGCCGTGCCCGGCTCGCTGCGCCGAGCGTTGCATCTGCCCTCGGCCGGCTCTGGCTCGGCCTGTCCCGTGTCGGCGGGCAGCAGTCCGGTGACGCCCTCTGGCGGCGGCGATCTGACGGTGTCATCGTTCATCGGCAGCGCCTGGCAGGGCGCGCGCGTGACCTGGACCGCCGCGTCCAGCTACACGGGCCCGGTACTGATCCGCGGCCGCCAGCTCGGCGGCTCGGGCGCGGTCGGCTTCGGCGAGGGCCATGTCCCCTACGACGAGCTGCAGCTGCTGGCCGCCGGCGCCGGCGCGCCGGCGGGGTCCGGGGGCGGGCGCGCCTGGCTCTCGGTCACGCGCGTGCGCTCACCCGGCTGCTACGCCGATCAGGTCGACGGGACCAGTTTCAGCACCGTGATCGTGTTCCGCGCCACCGGCTGACCCGCGGGCGCAACCGCCAGCTCAAGGTGTGTAGGCAATGCTGCGGCTGGCGGCGGCGCGGCCCCACGAGGGGCCGGCGAACTCGATCGTGAAGTCCCCGTTGGGCTTCATATAGCCGTTCTCGCGCGAGAGCTCGAGGGAGCCGTGGGGCCGCGCCGGCGGCTATCAGCTCGTCGCTAGCGCTCGTACATCGCGGCGATCACCGGCTCGTACTTGGCGGCGATCGGCTTGCGCTTGAGCTTGATCGTCGGAGTGAGCTCGTCGCCGCCCGGCAGCCAGTCGCCGGGGATGATGGTGAACTTCTTGATCTGCTCCACGCGCGCCAGCCGCTGGTTGGCGGCGTCGATGCCGGCCTGGACCGCCTCGATCATCGCCGGGTCCTGCGCGAGCGATTCCAGCGTGGTGCCGGCGAGGCCGTGCTGGACGGCCCACTGCGGCGCAAAATCGACGTCGAGCACGATCAGCGCCGTGTTGTAGGGCCGGCCGTCGCCGATGCAGCACGCCTGGCCGATCAGCGGACTGCCCGACTTGATCGCGGCCTCGATATTGGCCGGCGACATGTTCTTGCCGGCGGCGTTGATGATGATCTCCTTCTTGCGGTCGACGATCTTCAAAAAGCCGTCGGCGTCGATCGATCCGATGTCGCCCGTGTGCAGCCAGCCGTCGGCATCGATCGCCTCGGCGGTCTTCTCCGGCGCGTTGCGGTAGCCGGCCATCAGGAACTCGCCCCGGCACAGCAGCTCGCCGTCGTCGGCGATCTTCAGCTCCACCCCCGGCGCCGCCGGTCCGACGGTTCCGATCTTGACGTGTCCGGGCCGGTTGACGGCCCCGACCCCACAGGTCTCAGACATCCCCCACAGCTCGGCCAGCTCGATTCCCAGCGCATGGAAGAACTCCAGCACGTCGACGGGCGTCGGCGCGGCTCCGACGTTGACGGCGAGCGCCTGGTCGAGGCCGAGCATCTCCCGCAGCTTGGAGAACACCTCCTGATCGGCGCGGGCGACCGCCGCCTCCAGGTCGTCGGGGACCGGCAGACCCTGCTGGCGCAGGCGCACGCGTTTGACAGCGGCCTGCAGGCCCTCCTGCACCGGCCGGCGTTGCTCCTCAGGCTGACCGGCGAGCATCGCCTCCAGCCCGGCCTTGAGCTTCTCCCAGATCCGCGGCACGGCGAAGAACCAGGTCGGGCGGACCTGCGGCAGGTAGGAAAGCACCTCGCGGGGGTTGGGGCAGCAGGTGACCGTCCCCGCGTAGACCACCGGGATGTAGTGATGGGCGGTACGCTCGGCGACGTGAGCCGCCGGCAGCCAGGAGATCACCCTCGAGCCGGGTTCGAACGCGATCAGCGCCTCGATCGTCCGCGTGCTGAACATGATCGCGTGGTGGGTTAGCTGCACGCCCTTGGGATGCCCGGTGGTGCCAGAGGTGTAGATCAGCGTCACGATGTCCTCGGGGCGCACCTGGGCGGCGGCGGCGGCGGCGTCGAAGTCGGGATTGGATCGCTCCAGCTCGGCCAGCGAAATCGTTTCCGGCGCCGGATCGCCGTCGACGACGATCACGTGCTCAAGCGCCGGCAGGCGCCCGCGCACCGTGAGCATCGCCGCCAGATACTCCTGCTCGACGATCGCCACCCGGCAGCCGGCATCGGCACACAGGTACTCGATCTCCTCCGGCGGATAGGTGAGGTAGATCGAGAACGGCGTGGCGCCGAGAGTGGCGGCGGCTAGGTCGACGATGTGGAACTCGGGGCGGTTGCCCAGCATCAGCGCGACCGTGTCGCCGTGCTCGACGCCGAGCTTGGCCAGACCGCCGGCCACCGCCTGCACCCGCTCCAGCAGCTCTGACCAGGTCAGCGACACGCTGTCGTCAGGTGTGCGCACCGCGACGATCTCCGGATGGGCGGCGGCGGTCCGCCACAGCGCCTCGGTGAGCGTCGAGGCGTCGACGGCCCTGGCGGGCGCAGCCGTGATCGTGGTGCTCTCCATCTACTCCTCCTCGCCGCGTTTTCCCTGGACGGCTGAGGCTATCGCAGCTGCCGCCGCCGTCGGGCGCCGCACTAGCGGATGTTGAAACCCTTGCCGCTGAGGGTCGAGATGTCGTTGCTGAGCCCGATCACGAACAGCAGCAGGATCAGCACGAAGCCGACGATTCCGGCCCGCTCCATGACCGCGAACGGGATCCGCCGGCCGCGCACTTTCTCGGCCAGGGCCCAGAACACGTGGCCGCCGTCGAGCGGCAGGAACGGGAACAGGTTGATCACCGCCAGCGACAGTGAGATCAGGGCGAGCACCTGAAGCGCCGTGGTCGGGCTCTGCGAGAACGACTGCTCGGTGACCGTGTAGGCACCCACCACCCCGGAGAGCTGCTTGCGCTGTTTCGGTTCGAACACGCGCCCGACCACCGACACCGTCGCCTTGGTCACCGACCACATTCTGGTGACGGCCAGCGACGCCGCGTCGGCCGCGCTGGGATACGCCGTGCCGTAGTCGAACTCGAAGCCCACCAGGGCTCGCTTGTAGGTCAAGCTGTAGCGCGGCCGTAGCTCGAAGCTCACCAGCCGCCCGTCGCGCCGCACGACCACGTGCGCCGGGGTCGCCGCCAGGCAGCCGTTGGTCTGCGCGCCCGCGCACCTGTGGCCGGCGATCTGGTTGCGCAGCTGCGCCGGGGATCCCGCGACCCCGTCGATCGAGACCAGCTGGTCGCCCGGCTGCAGCAGCCCGCTGGCGGCCGTGCCCGTCTCGACGGCGGCGACGCGGTTGATCGGGACCGTCGGCTGCCCGCTTGACAGCAGCAGCGCCCAGACGATCCCGAAGGCGATCAGCAGGTTGACCGCCGGGCCGGCGAGGATCACCACCACCCGCTTCCACACCGGCTGGTTGAAGTACGCGCGGGCCAGGTCCTCCGGCGCGATCTCCTCGGCCGGGTTCATCCCGGTGATCTTCACGTAGCCCCCGAGCGGGATCGGGCCGATCCCGTACTCGGTATCGCCGCGGCGGAACTTGACCAGCAGCGGCCCGAAGAACAGCGAGAAACGCTCGACGCGCATGCCGACCGCCTTGGCAGCGACAAAGTGTCCGGCCTCGTGCAGGAGGATCAGGGCGGCGAAGCCGAGAAATGCGAGCAGGTAGGACAAGCGGCTATCAGTGTGTCAAGCGGGCCTATGCGGCCGCTCAAGCGGCCGTATGGGTCTCGATCAGCTCGGCCGCCACTCGTCGCGCGTCGGCATCGGCCTCGCCCAGGGAATCAAACGAATGGACGCGCTCGGCGGGCAGCTCGGCCAGCGTCTGCTCGATCACGCCGGCGATGTCCACAAACCGCAGTCGCTCGCGCAGGAACGCGTGCACCGCCACCTCGTTGGCCGCGTTCAGCGTGCACGGCGCCGTGCCCCCCACCCGGCCGGCCTCGCGGGCCAGGCGCAGGCAGGAGAACGTCTGATCATCGACGGGCTCGAAGGTCAGCGCCCCCACCGCGGCGAGGTCGAGCCGCTTGACGGGCACGTCCACGCGCTCGGGATAGTGCAGCGCATAGGAGATCGGCACCCGCATGTCTGGATAGCCGAGGTGCGCGAGCGTGGCGCCGTCGCATAGCGCGATCAGGCTGTGCACGATCGACTGCGGATGCACCAGGACGTCGATCTGCTCGTACGGGGTTCCGAACAGATGGTGGGCCTCGATCAGCTCCAGTCCCTTGTTCATCAGGGTGGCGGAGTCGATCGTGATCTTGCCGCCCATCTCCCAGGTGGGGTGGGCCAGCGCCTGGGCCACCGTCGCCCCGGCCAGCTCGGCGGCCGAGCGGCCGCGGAACGGGCCGCCCGAGGCGGTCAGGATCAGCCGATCGACGGTTCCCGGCGGCTCGCCGGCGAGCATCTGATGGATCGCCGAGTGCTCGGAGTCGACGGGGATGATCGTGGCCCCGGTGGCCTCGGCCAGCTGGGTGAGCAGCTCGCCGCCCACCACCAGCGACTCCTTGTTGGCCAGGGCCAGATCGATCCCCTCGGCCAGCGCCGCCACGCTGGGCACCAGCCCGGCGGAGCCGACGATCGCGTTGAGGACCAGATCGCAATCGGTCTCGGCGATCAGCCGCACGAGCCCGTCGGGGCCTGCGAGCACCTCGCCCTCCGTCCACGCCTCGCCGGCGCGCGCCGCCGCATCCGGGTCCGAGACGGCGATCCGCTTGACGCCGCGGACCCGCGCCTGGGCGACCAGCGGCTCCCAGGCGCTCTGCGCGCTGAGCGCCACCACGCGCAGCTCGTCGGGGCTGCGCGACACCACGTCGAGCGCCTGGACTCCGATCGACCCGGTGGAGCCGAGGATGATGAGGCGACGGGCCACGCGTGAGATTGTGGCAATCGGCAGAGCCGATTGCCTTTGGTCACGAACAGCGCGCCCACCGGGCAATCGGCGCCAGCCGATTGCCCCAAGGGAATCGGCGCCAGCCGATCCCCTCTAACGCGAGACCGCCAGCCAGATGTAGTAGCCGGCCACGGTGGTGAAGATCACCGCGTCGAGACGGTCGAGCGCGCCGCCGTGGGGACCGAGCACATTGCCCGCGTCCTTGGCGCCGGCGTCGCGCTTGACGACCGATTCGAACAGGTCGCCGAGGGGACCGAGCACCGCCACGGCCAGACCCAGCAGCAGCGCGTCGCCCTGGGTCAGCCAGGTCTGGTAGAGCCCGGCCACGAACACCGACAGCACCGCGATCAGCATCCCGCAGAACAGGCCCTCGACGGTCTTGTGCGGCGAGATCTGGGGGGCCAGCAGCCGGCGTCCGAACAGGCGCCCGCCCAGGTAGGCCCCGGTGTCGCCCAAGAACGTCCCGATCAGCACGTCGATCATCACCGCGCCACCGTGCGGGAGCTGGCGCAGCAGCTCGGCGTGCGCGAAGGCCAGACCTACCCAGTAGACGCCCAGCAGCGTCCCGGCGACCGACACCGTGACGCCCGCGGTCTGACCCCGGGCCAGCACGATCAGGAACAGTACGGGCAGCGTCGCGACCGCCACCTCCAGGACGTCACGCTGGTTGCCGTAGCGGCCGGCCAGGACCATCGCCGCCAGCGACGCGAACCCGACCAGCGCAGCGGGGCGCCAGCGCGCCAGCATCCGGTAGAGCTCGTGCAGGCACAGCCAGCCGGCGGCGATCATGAACAGCGCCCACGGGAGCCCGCCGAGGTCGACGAACACGATCGCCACGATCGCCGCCGGAACCGCGATCAGGACCCGGGCCCAGAGCTCAGAGCGCCGTCTGGGCGCCCGCTGGGCCCGTCCGCGGGCCGGCGCCCGCGCGGAGGTTGGTCGCGCCCGGGGGAGTTCGCCCGCGCGCCGCTCGCTCCGCTGTCGCCGGCCCGCGGGCGGGCGGCGAGCGGACGCCATCAGCGGCCTCCGAAGCGGCGCCGGCGCGCGGTGTACTCGCTCAGCGCGCGCTCGAACACCTCGCGGGAGAAGTCCGGCCAGAGCTCGTCGCAGAA
>ODAK010001019.1_pt1 | contig 31501 bp, 34 predicted proteins | sample 1539591 | NCBI WGS metagenome assembly ODAK01 (sample SAMEA3539303, study PRJEB22396) | soil metagenome | biome: tundra; feature: field; material: soil | place: USA | collected 2010-05 | depth 0.15 m
ATCGCCAAGCGCGACGGCAAGGCCTGGGTCGGCCAGCTCGGCCGCGACATGACGACGGCGACCGGCAAGAAGGCGGCGCGCGCCGTCGCCGTCGATCTGCTCGGCACGCTGCACGCTGCCGTCGGCGACCTCGACAAGGTCGAACGCATCGTCCGTATCACCAGCCTCGTCAACAGCACGCCCGATTTCACCGAGCATCACCTCGTCACCAACGGCTGCTCGGAGCTGTTGGGCGAGGTCTTCGCCGAAAAAGGCGCGCATGCGCGCAGCGCCTACGGCGTGGCGCAACTGCCGCTCGGCGTCTGCGTCGAGATCGAGTTGATCGCCCAGGTTTCCGAGTGAACGCGACTCGGCGGGGCGGACCGTCGTTCGGGCCGATCGGCCGCACTGCGCCGACGCGCTGGCTTTTCGCTTTCGTCGCCGTCGCATCGTTCGGCGCCCTCGCGGCGGCACTCGTCTCGCAGTACGCCTACGGCATGGACCCCTGCCCGTGGTGCGTGCTCGAGCGATTGATCTTCGTCGCGATGGGCGTGTTTGCCTTGCTCGGCCTCGTCTGGCGCCGCCCGGCGGGAGGCCGCGTCGCGGCCACGTTCGCCTCGTTGCTCGCCCTGGCGGGTTTCGCCGCGGCGATGTGGCAGCACCTCGTTGCCGCGAAATCGGCGTCGTGCAACCTGACGCTTGCCGATCGCATCATGACCGCGACGCAGCTCGACAAGCTCGTGCCCAGTGTGTTCGAGGCGCGCGCCAGCTGTGCCGATGCCGCCGTCAACCTTGCCGGAATTCCCTACGACTTCCTGGCCGCCGCGTTCTTCGCGCTTTGCGCGATCGCGATGGTCCGCGCCCTGCGCCTCGCCGCCTGACGGCGCGCCGCCGCGACGGTGATGGCGTCAGTCGTCGAGCGGCGTGCTGAGCGCGACTTCGTCGGAGATCGCTTCGAGCAGCGCCAGCATCGCCGTCTCGGAGTAGGCGCCGGGAACGAGCGCCTGGCAGATCGATTGCGCAGTGCGCAGTCGCTCGTAGACGGCGATCGCGGCCTCGATCTCGAGCTGCGGCGCATGTCCGGCCTGCAGGACGTCGAGGCGCTGATCGAACGCATCGGTCGTGTCGTGGACGATTTTCTTCATGGCAATCCTCGGCGAATCGGGGTCGCGAAAGCAACGATCGTAATCTTGATCGAATGCGAAAGTGTGCTCAGCTCGTCGCCGCCGCGACGACGCGCATTGCCTTTTGCATCGTGTCCTGCCGGCGCCCCTTGCGCGCCCGGCGACCGACGTGCGCTTCGAGCGCGGCGCCGCGCAGGGTCTCGTCGCGCAGCTTGCCGCCGCGGCCGCTGCCGAGCAGGCGCAACGCGTCGCTGAAGGCACAGACGCTGACCAGCGCGTCCTTGGCGTCGAGGTCGACGAGAGTCAGCCCACGGCCGCCCTTGCTTTGCAGCTTCAGCTCGCCGAGACCGAAGACGAGCAGACGACCCTCGAGCGTGAGGCAGGCGACGCGCGACGCGCCGGCCGCGACCCCGGCCGGCGGCAACGGCTTCTCGTCGCCTTCGAGCGCGAGAAAGGCCTTTCCGCCACGTTGCCGCGAAGCGAGATCGCCGGCGCGCGCGAGCAGGCCAAAGCCACCGGTGCCGGCGAGCAGGAGCAGCTGCGCCGCATTGCCCGCGAAGTAGTGCGCCGGCTGCGTGCCGGGCTGCACGTCGACGAGCGAGGTAACGGACAAGCCGTCGCCACGGCCGCTCGGCAGCATGGCGACGGCGGCCGTGTAGACGCGGCCGTCGCTGCCGAAGACGAGCAGCGCATCGACGCTGCGGCAGGCGAAGGTTCCGTAGAGCCCGTCGCCGGCCTTGAAGGCGAGCTGGCCGGCATCGACCTCGTGGCCTTTCAACGCCCGCACCCAGCCTTTGAGGCTGACCGCCACGGTGACCGGTTCGTCGACGACGCGCAGTTCGGCGACGGAGCGCTTCTGCTCCTCGATCAGCGTCCGGCGTTCGTCGCCGTAGGCTTTCGCGTCAGCCTCGATCTCGCGCACGACCGTTCGCTTCAGCGCTGCCGGGCTGCCGAGCAACTCGCGCAGCCGGCCTTCCTCGGCACGCAGCTCCTTCAGCTCCTGCTCGATGCGGATCGCTTCGAGGCGCGCCAGCTGGCGCAGCCGGATCTCGAGGATGTCGTCGGCCTGCCTCTGGCTCAGCGCGAAGCGCGCGACCAGTGCCGCTCTCGGCTCATCGGCGGCGCGGATGATAGCAATCACCTCGTCGATGTTGAGCAGCACGAGCTGCCGCCCTTCGAGAAGATGGATGCGTTCGGCCACTTTCGCGAGCCCGTGCCGCGAGCGCCGCTCGACCGTGCGCAACCGAAAGCCGCTCCACTCGACGAATATCTGGCGCAGGCTCTTCTGCGTCGGCCGGCCGTCTGCTCCGACCATCGTCAGGTTGATCGGCGTCGAGCTCTCGAGGCTGGTGTGCGCGAGCAGCGTCGTCAGCAGGTCAGCCTGCGCCGTGCGGCTGGTCTTCGGCTCGAAGACGAGGCGAACCGGCGCGTCCTTGCTCGATTCGTCGCGTACCGCGTCGAGCACGCAGAGCACCGAGGCCTTCAATTGCAGCTGCTCGGCGCCGAGCGTTTTCTTACCCGGCCTGAGCTTCGGGTTGGTGAGTTCTTCGATCTCCTCGAGCACCCGTTGCGCGCTCGTTCCCGGCGGCAGCTCCGTGACGACGACCTGCCACTGACCGCGCGCCAAGTCCTCGATCTTCCAGCGCGCCCGGACCTTGAGCGTGCCGCGGCCGCTCGCGTAGACGACGCGGATCTCGTCGGCAGCGCTGATGATCTGGCCGCCGCCGGGAAAATCGGGCCCGGGCAGCAGGCGCGCGAGCTCGTCGTCCCCAAGCTGCTCGTCGCGGATCAGGGCGACCGCCGCGGCCGCGACCTCGCGCAGGTTGTGGCTCGGGATCTCCGTCGCGAGGCCGACGGCGATACCGCTCGCGCCGTTGAGCAGCACGAAAGGCAGCCGGCCCGGCAGCAGCTTCGGCTCCTCGGTCGAGCCGTCGTAGTTGGGAACGAAATCGACCGTGCCTTCGTCGATCTCGTCGAGCAGGAGGCGCGAGATCGGCGCCAGCCGCGCCTCGGTGTAGCGCATCGCGGCGGCGCCGTCGCCATCGCGCGAGCCGAAGTTGCCCTGGCCGTCGACGAGCGGGTAGCGCTGCGAGAAATCCTGGGCCATGCGCACCAGCGCCTCGTAGGCCGCCTGGTCGGAGTGCGGGTGAAACCGGCCCAGCACGTCGCCGACGACGCGTGCGCTCTTCACCGCCTTCGGCCCCGCACCGGTGGTGAAGGCCAGGCCCATTCGCGCCATCGCGTAGAGGATGCGGCGCTGCACCGGCTTCTGGCCATCGCTCACGTCCGGGAGCGCCCGGCCCTTGACGACCGAGAGCGCGTATTCGAGGTAGGCGCGTTCGGCGTATTCGCCGAGGGCAACGATGTCGTCTTGCGAGGGGGTCGAGAAAAGGTCGTCGATCACGGAGTCTGTTTATCGGGGGAAGCATTCGCGCAGCTTCAGCTTCCAGAATTTGCCGGTCGAGGTGCGCGGCACGGCGTCGATGACCTCGTAGCGATCGGGCAACTGCCATTTCGCGAAGCCGTGCCCAAGCAGGTGGGCGCCGAGCGACGCCGCATCGATCGCTTGCCCGGGCTTGAGGACGATGCAGGCGAGCGGCCGTTCGCTCCACTTCTCGTCGGGAATGGCGATCACCGCGGCCTCGGCGATCGCCGGATGCGCCATCAGCGCGTTCTCCAGATCGACCGACGAGATCCATTCACCGCCGGACTTGATGAGATCCTTGGTCCGATCGGTGATGCGGACGAAGCCGAGCTCGTCCATCGTCGCGACGTCGCCGGTGCGCAGCCACGCGTCTGCGGTGAACTTGTCTTCGCTGACCGGCACCTCGTGATACGAGCCGGTGATGAAGGGCCCGCGCACCTGGATCTCGCCCATCGTCCTGCCGTCCCACGGCGCGTCGCTGCCGTCCTCGGTGCGGATGCGCACGTCGACCAGCGGCACCGGCACGCCGGCCATCGCGGCGCGCCTGAAGCGCTCTTCGTCGCCGGCGTCCTTCAGCTCGTTGCGCAGGTACGAAATGGTGGCGATTGGCGAGGTCTCGGTCATGCCCCAGCCCTGGATGATCCAGACGCCGTGCTTCGCGAACGCGCGGATCAGCGCCTCGGGAACCGCAGCGCCGCCGACCAGCGAGCGCAGCCCCGCCGGCAGCTTCCAACGGCCGGGCTGCTCGGCCTGTGCGCGGTCGAAGGCCTGGATCAGGCCCATCCAGATCGTCGGCACGCCGAGGGCGAGCGTCGGCGGCTCGACCTGCATCAGGTCGAGCAGGTCGTCGGGTTGCAGGTGCGGCCCCGGGAACACCAGCTTCACGCCGAGCATCACGGCCGCGTACGGCACGCCCCAGCTGTTGGCGTGAAACATCGGCGTCACCGGCAGAATCGAGTCGGTCGACTTCAGGTCCCAGCAGTCGCCGAGACAGCCGATGAAGGTGTGCAGCACCGTCGAGCGGTGCGAATAGACGACGCCCTTCGGCCGGCCGGTGGTGCCCGACGTGTAGCACATCGAGACCGGATCGTTCTCGTCGTGTTCGACATAGACGAAGCCGTCGGGGTCGCCGGAATCGAGCAGCTGCTCGTAGTCGGTGTATCCGCCCTCGACCGGCGCGCCGGAGAACGGGAACACGATCACGCGCTCGAACTTGCACTTCGACGCGAACTGGCGGTACAGCGGCAGCAGGATGTCGTCGACGATCAGGAAGCGGTCTTGGGCGTCGTTCGCGATCCAGCCGATCTCGTCGGGCGCGAGCCGCAGGTTCAGCGTGTGCATGACGCCGCCCGCCGCCGGAATGCCGAAATAGCACTCGAGATGCGCGTGGTGGTTCCAGCACAAAGTCGCGACGCGATCGCCCTTTTCTAGGCCGAGCGCTCGCAGCGCCGCCGCCAGGCTGCGCGTGCGCCGGTAGTACTCGCCGTAGGTGTGCGTGCGCAGCGACTTGTCGGGCAGGCGCGAGACGATTGGGTTGCCGGAAAAGATCTTGCCGGCGCGCTCGAGCAGATGGTTGAGGGAAAGCGGCACGTTCATCATCGTCGAGCAAATCACGGTGGTCTCCTTCTCTGGCTTGAAGCCGCTCCCGCCGATGCAGCGTCTGCGGCCTCGAGGCGCGCTTCGTGCTCGGCACGCAGCATCGACATGACGATCAGCGATTCGTAGCTGGCGCCGCTGCGCACGCTTTCGCGCAGGCGGCCTTCCTCGACGAAGCCTTCGCTGCGATAGAGCGCCAGGGCGCGTTCGTTCTTTTCCTTGACGTCGAGCCAGAAGCGGTGCGCTCCGAGGTCGCGAAACGCCATCTCGGCGAGAAGGCGAACGCAGGCCCGCCCGTAGCCCAGCCCCTTCGGCTGGAGGACGAGGCGCTTGAGCTCGACCGACCCATGCGGATTCCGGCAGCCCTGGAGGATGACGAAGCCGGCTGAAGGCCAGCCCTCGCCTGCCTCGACGATGAAGTGACGAAAGTCCGGAAAGCGGACCGCGCCTTCGTGCTGGACGCGCTCCCACGGCGTGATGAACGGGCGGTTCGCCGGGTCGTCTTCGACCGAGCCGACGAATTCGAGATCGGAGAGCATGGTCGGCCGCAGCCTGAGCGACAGCAGCCGCATCAGACGTCGACCTCGACCGCGTCGCCGTGCAACTCCATCAGCTCGCGGCGCGCCTGTGCTTCGCCCTTGCCCATGAGCCTGGTCAGCACCGAGGTCGTGGCAGCGTGGCCGGCGGCGCCGAAGCCGACCTGCAACAGGCGCCGCGTCTCGGGATTGAGCGTGGTGTCCCAGAGTTGCACGGCGTTCATCTCGCCGAGGCCCTTGAAGCGGCTGATGCTCCACGAGCCCTCGCGCGCGCCTTCCTTTTTCAGGCGGTCGGTGACGGCCTGCAACTCGCCTTCGTCGAGGGCGTAGATCTTGGCGGCGGGTTTCCGGCCGCGGGCCGGCGCGTCGACGCGAAACAGCGGCGGCTTGGCGACGTGGATGTGGCCGCGCTCGATGAGCTTGGGAAAGTGTCGGAAAAAGAGCGTCAATAGCAACACCTGGATGTGCGAGCCGTCGACGTCGGCGTCCGAGAGGATGCAGACCTTGCCGTAGCGCAGCCCGGAGAGATCGGGTTCGTCGCCGGAACCGTGCGGATCGACGCCGATGGCGACGGCGATGTCATGAATCTCGTTGTTGGCGAAAAGCCGGTCGCGCTCGACTTCCCAGGCATTGAGCACCTTGCCGCGCAAGGGCAGGATCGCCTGCGTTTCCTTGTCGCGGCCCATCTTGGCGCTGCCGCCGGCCGAATCGCCCTCGACGAGAAAGATCTCGTTTTGCGTCAGGTCGCGGCTCTCGCAATCCGTGAGCTTGCCCGGCAGCACGGCGACGCCGGAGCCGCGGCGCTTTTCGACTTTCAAAGAGGCGCGCTGCCGCGTCTGCGCCTGGCGGATGACGAGGTCGGCGAGTTTCCTGCCGTATTCGACGTGCTGGTTGAGCCAGAGCTCGAGCGCGGGCTTGAAGCAGTTCGAGACCAGGCGCAGCGCATCGCGGCTGTTGAGCCGCTCCTTGATCTGGCCCTGGAACTGCGGATCGAGCACCTTCGCCGAAAGGACGAAGCTGGCACGTGAGAACACGTCTTCGGGCATCGGCTTGACGCCCTTGGGCAGGAGGCCATGCATGTCGATGAAGCCCTTCACTGCGCCGAACAGGCCGTCTTTCAGGCCCGATTCGTGGGTGCCGCCGGCCACCGTGGGAATGAGGTTGACGTAGCTCTCGCGCACCGCGTGACCGTCTTCGGTGAAGGCGACGCACCAGGCAGCGCCCTCGCCTTCGGCGACGTCTTCGCTCTCGCGGCCGTCGGCGTGATGGGCACCCTCGAAGAGCGGAATCACGGGGTCGGCCGGCAACGACTGCATCAGGTAGTCGGCGAGCCCGGTCTTGTACAGCCACTGCTGGCGCTCGGCTTCGGCGCGGCCGCTCTTTTCGATGGTCAGCGAAACGGCGATGCCGGGCATGAGGACCGCCTTGCTGCGCAGCAGGTGCGTGAGCTCCGGGCGCGGCAACTCGACGCTCTCGAAGTAGCGGGGATCGGGCCAGACACGAACCGATGTGCCGCTCTTTCGCTCGCCGGCAGCGGCCTTGCGAACGGCCAGCTGCGTCACGACGTCGCCGCCGCTGAAGGCGATCGATGCGACCTGGCCGCCGCGCCAGACCGTCACCTCGAGGCGCTTCGCCAGCGCGTTAGTGACGCTGACGCCGACGCCGTGCAGGCCGCCCGAGAAGCTGTAGGCGCCACCGGCGCCCTTGTCGAACTTGCCGCCGGCGTGCAGCCGCGCGAAGACGATCTCGACGACGCTCACGCCTTCTTCGGGATGCAGGCCGAAGGGGATACCGCGGCCGTCGTCGTCGACGCTGACCGAGCCGTCGCCGTGCAGGGTGACGTCGATGGCGGACGCGTGTCCGGCGAGGGCTTCGTCGGCAGCGTTGTCGATCACCTCCTGCACGACGTGCAGCGGGCTTTCGGTGCGGGTATACATGCCCGGCCGCTGCTTGACCGGCTCGAGCCCTTTCAGCACCCGGATCGATGCTTCGCCGTAATTGCCCGCCTTGCTTGCCATGGCGGGGCATTCTAGGCAGCGCGTTCGGGCAGCCTCGCGGCCGCGCGGCACCGTCTCTCGCGCCCTGCAACAATCACTTGATGAACACTCCCGCACTGCGCTCGCTCGGCCGCTCGGGCCTTCGGGTTTCGCCGATCTGCCTCGGCGGCAACGTCTTCGGCTGGACTGTCGACGAGGCCACGTCGTTTCGTCTCCTCGACGCCTGGGTCGACGCCGGCATGAACTTCGTCGACACCGCCGACGTGTATTCGAAATGGGTGCCTGGGCATGCCGGCGGCGAATCGGAAGCAATCATCGGCAAGTGGCTGCGGCAAAGCGGCAGGCGCGATCGGATCGTTCTTGCGACCAAGGTCGGCAAGCCGATGGGCGAAGGCCGGTCGGGGCTGTCGAAGGCCTACATCAAGCGCGCCGTCGAAGCCTCGCTGCAGCGCCTCCAGACCGATGTCATCGACCTCTATCAATCGCACGACGACGATCCCGCGACGCCGCTCGAGGAAACGCTCGGCGCCTTCGCCGAGCTGATCGAAGAAGGCAAGGTGCGGGCCATCGGCGCCTCGAACTACGGCGCCGATCGATTGGCCGAAGCGCTTGCGGTCAGCCAGGCGAGCGGCCTGCCACGATACGAATCGTTGCAGCCGCTCTACAACCTCGTCGAGCGCGCCGACTATGAAGAAGCGCTCGAGAAGGTCTGCGTCGAGCACGGCCTCGGCGTCATCAACTTCTACGCGCTGGCGAGCGGCTTTCTCACCGGCAAATACCGCAGCCCTGCCGACCTCGGCAAGAGCCCGCGCGGCGGCGGCGCGAAGAAATATCTGAACGCGCACGGCCTCGCGGTGCTCGGCGCGCTGGACGCCGTCGCCGAGACGATCGGCGCGACGCCGGGGCAGGTCGCGCTCGCCTGGGAGATGGCGAGGCCGAGCATCACCGCGCCGATCGCGAGCGCCACGTCCGTGGCACAGCTCGACGAGCTCGTCGCCGCGGCGCGGCTCGTTCTCGACGCACCGTCGATCGCGATGATCGATCGCGTCAGCGGCACGGCGCCTGCCTGATCGCCCGACCTTCCCTGCGACGGAAAGCCGTGTCGTGAACGAGCCTTCGCCCTGGCTGCTGCGCTGGGCGCACCTGATTGCGCCGGGTGGCCGCGTCCTCGATCTCGCCGCAGGCTCCGGACGCCACACGCGCTGGCTCTCGGCGCGCGGCCACGCAGTGACGGCGCTCGATCGCAACCCCGAAGCGATGGCGGCGCTTCGCGACGTCGCCGAAGTCATCGTCGCCGACATCGAGCTCGGGCCTTGGCCGCTAGTCGGCCGAAGCTTCGACGCCGTGGTCGTCACCAACTATCTGTGGCGTCCGCTCCTGCCCGCCATCGTCGCGGCGACCGGCCCGGGCGGCCTGCTGCTTTACGAAACTTTCACCGCCGGCAATGCGACGGTCGGCCGTCCGGCCAACCCGGACTTTCTACTCTTGCCCGGTGAACTTCTCACGGCCGCGTCGGGTCTGCGCATCGTGGCTTATGAAGACGGCTTCCTCGCCGACCCGGATCGTTTCGTGCAGCGCCTCGCCGCCGTGCGCGAGCTACCGGCAGCCACGCCGCCGCGCTATCCGCTCGCGAAGGCTTCGCCCAGCCCGGGTCGGTAGAATCGACCGGCCCAGCGGCAGCCCACCCATGAAACCCATCACCGGCAGCATTGTCGCCATCGTCACGCCGATGCACGACGACGGCCGCCTCGATTGCGAGGCGCTGCGCCGCCTCATCGACTGGCAGATCGCCGAAGGCACGCAATGCATCGGCGTCGTCGGCACGACCGGCGAGTCGCCGACGGTGAGCGTCGAGGAGCATTGCGAGGTCATCCGTGTCGCGGTCGAGCACGTGAAAGGGCGCGTTCCGGTGATGGCCGGCGCCGGCGCCAATTCGACCTCCGAGGCGATCGAGCTCTCGCGCTATGCACTCAAGGTCGGCGCCGACTGCACGCTTTCGGTCGTCCCCTACTACAACAAGCCGTCGCAGGAAGGCATCTACCGCCACTTCCGCGCCATTGCCGAAGCCGTCGACATCCCGATGGTGCTTTACAACGTGCCCTCGCGCACGATGGCCGACATGCAGGTCGACACCGCGCTGCGGCTCGCCGGAGTTCCCGGTGTCATTGGCATCAAGGAGGCGACCGGCGATATCGAGCGCGCCGCCTGGCTCATCAAGCAAGCGCCCAAGGGTTTCTCGATCTACTCGGGCGACGACGGCACAGCGGTCGCGCTGATGCTGCTCGGCGGCCACGGCAACGTCAGCGTCACGGCCAACGTCGCGCCGGGCGCAATGCAGGCGCTGTGCGCCGCGGCGACCGCCGGCGACGCGCGCGAAGCGGCGCGCATCCAGTTGAGCCTCCTGTCCGTGCACAAGGCCTTGTTCGTCGAACCGAGCCCGGCACCGACCAAGTGGGCGCTCAGCCGTCTCGGCCGCTGCGGTCCCGGCGTTCGGCTGCCAATCACGCCGCTCAGCCCCGCCGGCCAGGCCGTCGTCGAAGCGGCGCTGCGCGAGGCCGGCCTGTCGTGAGCGGGCGGCGGCGCTGAAGCCGGCACCACAGCCGCGCCGCGAACGAAACGACGGCGCAAGTTCGCCTGGCGATCGACAAATGAACTCGGCGCGCATTGACGCGCCATCGATGGAGACCTGAAGAGTGAGCTTCCCCCCGACTTTCCGTGCCGTCCTCGCCGGCCTCCTCGGCGCGGCTGCCCTCACCGGCTGCTCGACGATCGAGGATCTGTTTTCCAGCGACAAGGTCGACTATCGCTCGGGGAGCACGACGCGCCCGACCGGCCTCGAGGTGCCTCCGGACCTGACCCAGCTCTCGCGCGAATCGCGCTACCAGCAGCCAAGCGGCAGCATCAGCGCCTCGACCTTTCAGACCGTGACGGCGGGGCCGGCCGCGGCCGCCAGCGCAACCCCGGTGACTGCGCCGCAAGCGGTCGGCGCCTTTCACCTCGAGCGTCTCGGCAACGAGCGCTGGCTGAGCACGAGCCAGTCGCCCGAAGACGTCTATCCCAATATACGGGCATTCTGGAAGGACAACGGATTCAAGCTCGTCGAAGATCGCCCCGAGGCCGGCGTGCTCGAGACCGACTGGACGGAAAACCGCGCCAAGCTTCCGAACGACATCATCCGCAGGACGGTCGGCAAAATCTTCGACAACGTCTACTCGACCGGCGAGCTCGACAAATTTCGTACCCGCATCGAGCGCACGCCGACGGGTTGCGACATTTACGTCAGTCACCGAGGCATGGCCGAGGTCTACGATGGGCCGCGCAAGGACAGCACGGTGTGGCAGCCACGGCCGGCCGATCCGCAGCTCGAGGCCGAGTTCCTGTCGCGCCTCATGGTCAAGCTCGGCGCCAAGGAAGAGCAGGCGAAGGCGCAGGTCGCCAGCGCGGTAGTACCTGTCGGACCGGCGCATGCGCGGCTGCTAGCCGATCGACCCGGGCCGACGCTGCAGCTCGACGACAACTTCGACCGCGCCTGGCGCCGGGTCGGCATCGCCCTCGACCGCAGCGGCTTCACGGTCGAGGATCGCGACCGGACGCAAGGCCTCTACTTCGTCCGCTACGTCGACCCGAAATTCGCTGGCCGCGAGGAGCCGAACCTCTTCACCCGCATGCTGAGCTTCGGGCGCAAGAACAGCGACGAGGGCTCGCCGCTGAAGTACCGCGTCAAGGTCACGGGTGAGGGCGCCAGCAGCAGCGTCGCCGTCCTCGATTCCCAGGGCAAGCCGGAGAACAGCGACAACGGCAAGCGCATCGCCGGCCTGCTCCTCGACGACCTGAAGTGACGACTCAAGGGCCTGTCCTCGGGCCCGCGGCGTGATCCGTTTTTGCAGTCTCGGCAGCGGCAGCAGCGGCAACGCCACCGTCGTCGAGGCGACGAGCGGCATCAGCACGACACGGCTTCTCGTCGACGCCGGTTTTTCGCTGCGCGAGCTCGAGACGCGGCTGGTCCGTGCTGGCCTCGGCGCCTGCGACCTCGACGCGATCTTCGTCACCCACGAGCACGGCGATCACGTCGGCTGCGCCGTCGCCATGGCGGCGCGCTACGAACTGCCGCTCTGGATGAGCCGCGGCACCTGGCGCACGCTCGGCGAGCCTGTCGCGCCGGCCGGGCTTCGCTTCGCGCGCGACGACGAGTCGATCGCCGTTGGCGACCTCGAATTGCTTCCGTTCACCGTCGCCCACGACGCGGCCGAGCCGCTGCAACTGCGCTGCAGCGACGGTAGCGTTCGCCTCGTCATCCTCACCGATCTCGGCTCGATCACGACGCACATGCTCGACAGGGTCAGCGGCTGCAACGCGCTCGTTCTCGAGTGCAACCACGACGTGGCCATGCTGGCGGCGTCGCGCTATCCGCCGTCTTTGAAGGCGCGGATCGGCGGACGGCTCGGCCACCTGAGCAACGCGACGGCCACCGACGTGTTGCACCACTGCATGAACGCACGCCTGAAGCACATCGTCGCCGCGCACCTGAGCCGCGAAAACAACCGGCCGGAGATCGCGCGTACGGCGCTTGCCGCAGGCTCAGGCGGCACCGGCCAAGACATCGTCGTCGCCGATCCGCTGCGTGGATTCGACTGGCTGAGCATCGCCTGAGGCGTGGGCCGCGGAGAAGAAGCTGCCGCCCGAAGGCGGCGCAATGCAAAGAGCCGCCCGAGGGCGGCTCTTTGCAAGCGAGCCGCAGCTCTTACTTCGTCGCGGCCGAAGCGGAATCCATCGCCGACGAGGCAGCCATAGCACTCGACGAAGCCGACTCCATCGCTGACGAAGCAGCCATCATCGACGACGTGGCAGCCGCAGATCCGGAACTGTCGGTCGTGGCGGGCGGCGTCACGATGGTCGTCGAAGATGGCGGCGTCGACGTCGTGGTCGTGGTGTCTTCCTTCTTGCTGCAAGCGGCGAAGGAAACGGCGGCGGCGAGCGTAACCATGAGCAATGCTGTTTTCATATTTCTCCTCGATTCAGGTGTTTCGGACAATCCGGTCATTGTGGGAACCCCTTGGTCGAGGATCCCATCGTTCAAGGACAAGGAAAGCGGTGGCATTTCCAGTGCCTAGCTAATCATTATAGGCACCTTAAGGGCTTTCCCTAGAGGCCGAGCATCGTCACCGGAAAGGCTTCGGCAGAGCGTTGCAAAAGCGCGTCAATCGCCTCCCGGCATTCGACGTGATCCGAAGGCCGGCAGGAGACGGTGCCGCGATAGTGAACGCGGTCGAGCAGGCGAACGCAGACGAGGCCGGGAACAAAGAGAAGCGTCGGCACCTGGTCGGCTTCGAGTTCGTCGGTAGAACGGCACACGATGATGTGCGACCACTGCCGACGCCACTCGGCAAAGCGCGGCGCGCGGCGAGCGACATCGTCGAAACTGTGCGCAACGACGAAGAGCCTGCGCCGCGACGATGCCCACTTCGAAAGCGACTCGACAAGGCCACGCTCGTTGAGCGGCCAGTCATTGAAATGCGGATCGACGAGGCAGATCTCGCTTGCGCCGCTCTCCGCGGCCAGCGCCAGCGCGCCGCGCACCGCGTCGTGAAAATCTTTCCTCGAAGCGATCTGGGTGATGCTCTCGCCGTTCATGAGTGGCTCCCACGGTACATGCACCAGCCGGCCTCGGCCCAGCGCGCGAGCAGCTCGCGTGCTTCGGCGCCCAGGCGGCGCACATCGGCTGCGACGAGATAGCGCTCGTCGGCGAGCCGATGCATCAGTTTCGCATCCATGCCGCTCGCCCGGTACGACTCGCCGTTGACGAAGACGTGATCTTCGTCGTAGAGCATGCGGGTTCGACGATCGAGAACGACGCCGGCATCGATCGCGGTGGCATCGGCGCGCGCAAACCAGGTGCCGGGCTTGGGCTCGCTCAACACTTCGCCGAGCGCGCGCCGGCGCCCGCGACGATTGCGCAGCACCGCGTCGATCGCCGCATCGCAAAAGCGCTGCAGCGAGACCGGAATCCGGGCCGGACGATCGGTGGGCGGCTGATCGGCATCGGCGTAAAGCTTGCCATGCCGATGGCGAGCCTCCCCTTCTTCCGCGACCGCCTCGGACAGGCGTTGCAGCGCCTCGCCGGCGAGCCCCCTCGCCTCGGGCGCGCGAAAGCCGATCGAGCACGTGATGCACGGCCCCACCGCCGTTCCTTCATGGCCCCAGCCCGGCGGCAGGTAAAGCATGTCGCCCGGCTCGAGCAGCCACTCGTGGCCCGGCACGAACCCGGCGAGCATCTTCAGTGGCACGTCGCTGCGCAGGCGCGGTCGCGCGACGCGGCCGATGCGCCAGCGTCGCCGTCCCTGCGTCTGCAGCAGGAAGACATCGTATGAATCGACGTGCGGCCCGACGCCGCCGCCGTCGCTTGCGAACGAGAGCATCGCATCGTCGAGCCTCGCATCGGGAATGAAGCGAAAGCGCTGGAGAAGTTCGTGCGCCGCATCGTCGTGAAGGTCAACGCCCTGGACGAGCAGCGTCCAGCCGAGCTTGGCGATCGGCGGCAGGGCCCGGCGCGGAATCGGGCCGCGCCGCATCGACCACCGATCGCAGTCTTCGATGACGAGCCGCGATTCGACATCGTCCCGTGCCGCGAGCGCGAAGAGTCGGCGCCGATCGATGTCGGGCAGCGCGTCGGCGATCGCGCCGCGAACCAGGAGGGGCTTTTTCTGCCAATGCACGCGCATGAACTCGGCAGCGGACAGGCCCCCGAGGAGCGGCAAAGCGCGGGCGAGATCCATGGTTCATTGTGCGATGATTGTTTGATGCAGATCGCCGCCCCATGCGTCGTCAGCCTGACCTGGCACCTCGCCGACGCACAGGGCCTGGAGATCGACGAGCTCGCCGACCCGATCGAGTTCTTCTACGGCGGCGACGACCTGCTCGCCAAGGTCGAGGAAGCGCTTGCCGGGCACGAAGCCGGCTATGCGACGACGCTGCATCTCGAGCCCGAGCACGCGTTCGGCGACTACGACCCCGAACTCGTCTTCTTCGAGGAACGCCGTTTCTTTCCCGAATCGATCGAGCCCGGCATGCAGTTCGACGGGCCGCCGCCCGGTGCGAAGACACCCGGCCTCGCCGAGGACGCGATCTACACCGTCACCGAGGTCTATCCGGATCACGTCGTTCTCGACGGCAACCACCCGCTCGCCGGCATCGCGTTGCGCCTGGCGCTCACCGTTCGCAACGTGCGAGAAGCGACCGAGGAAGAAATCGAGGCAGGCAGCGTCGGCAGCACGGCGGTCAGCGTGCTCGGCGCGGCGCCACCGAACACCCGGCTGCACTAGGGGGGTCCGAAACGTCGTTGCCCTCGTCGCTTCGGCCAGCGCCGAAGACACGGCCTCTTTCGCCGTCGCGGGCGCTCAGGCGCGGCCCGTCGAGCCGAAGCCGTCGCCACCGCGGCCGCTCTCGTCGAACGACTCGACGACGTGAAACCGCGCCTGCACGACGGGAACGATGACGAGCTGGGCGATTCGCTCGAAGGGCTGCACCGTGTATGGCGCGACGCCGCGATTCCAGCAACTCACCATGAGCGGCCCCTGGTAGTCGGAATCGATGAGGCCGACGAGGTTGCCTAGGACGATGCCGTGCTTGTGCCCGAGCCCGGAGCGCGGCAGGATCATCGCCGCGAGCGATGCGTCGGCGATGTGGACGGCCAGGCCGGTCGGGATCAGCTGCGCTTCGCCAGGAGCGAGGCTCATGGGCGCATCGAGGCAGGCGCGCAGGTCGAGGCCGGCGCTGCCCGCCGTCGCGTATTTCGGCATCTGCCCGGCGATGCGCGGATCGAGAACGCGGACGTCGATCTCGGCGATCGGATTCACGGGCGACCTGCCGTCGGCTCGCGCTCGAGGCGGGCCGCGATCTCGGCGACGAGACGGCGCGCCAGCGCCAGCTTGCCGGCGCGCGGCCATTCGTGGTCGCCCGCCGCGTCGACAAGCGTGATCGCGTTGTCGTCTTCGCCGAAAGTCGCGCCGCCAATATTGGCGATGATGAGCGGCACGTTCTTCTTCACAAGCTTCTCGCGCGCGTGGGCGAGCAGGTTCTCGCTTTCCGCCGCGAAGCCGACGCAATAGGGCCGCTTCGGCAAGCGCGCGACGGCGGCGAGGATGTCGGGGTTTTCGACCAGCTCCAGCACCGGTACGGAGCGGCCATCGGCCTTCTTGATTTTCGCGCCGGCAACGCTGGCGACGCGCCAGTCGGCAACGGCCGCGGTGGCGACGAAGACATCGCTATCGATGGCCGCGGCGAGCGCCGCAGCGTGCATTTCGGCGGCGGTCGTCACGTCGACGCGCCGCACGTGGCGCGGCGTGGCGAGCGCGACCGGGCCGGCGATCAGGGTCACCTCGGCGCCCGCCTCGGCGGCCGCCCGCGCGATCGCGAAACCCATCTTGCCGCTCGATCGATTGGTGAGGCCGCGCACCGGATCGATCGGCTCGAAGGTCGGCCCCGCCGTCACCAGCACGCGCCTGCCCGCCAGCCCCTTTGGCTGGAAGAAGGCGATCAGCTCGTCGCGCAGTTCGGCCGGCTCGAGCATGCGCCCGTCGCCGATCTCGCCGCAGGCCTGATCGCCGCTGCCGGGGCCGAGCACGGTCGCGCCGTCGGCCTTCAGCTGCGCAACGTTGCGTTGCGTCGCCGGGTGCGCCCACATCTCGCGATTCATCGCCGGGGCGACGAGCAAGGGACAGCGCTCGATCGGCCGGGCGAGGCAGAGCAACGAGAGCAGGTCGTCGGCGCGGCCGTGTAGCAGCTTGGCGATGAAGTCGGCACTCGCCGGAGCGACGAGCACCGCGTCGGCCCCGCGCGTCAGGTTGATGTGCGCCATGTTGTTGGCTTCGCGCGCATCCCACTGGCTCGTGAAAACCGTGCGGTTAGAAAGCGCCTGCAGCGTCACCGCAGTGATGAATTGCTCCGCCGCTTCGGTCATCACGACCTGCACGGTCGCGCCCGCCTTGATGAGCTCGCGCACGAGCTCGGCCGCCTTGTAGCAGGCGATGCCGCCGGACAGGCCGAGCACCATGTGGCGGCCGGCCAGCTCTGCGGGAGAAGACGGGGAAGCGATGGAATTCACGGCGGGCCCGCGATTATCGGCGAGCCGATGCGGCCCTGCGGTGGTCAGGCCTTGCGCGGCGCCGCGAGAAGCGGCTCGATCAATTCGTGCGCCGCGGGGCCCGTCCAGTCGAGGTCGCCCAGCACCGTCGCCGTCGGCTGGCCGTTACGGCCGATCAGCACGGTGCTCGGAAAGATGCGCGGCGTCCAGTCGGCCGCCGCATCGCCGTCGGCATCGAGCAGGATCGTCGCCTGGTACGGCGTGCGTTCGAGAAAGCTGCGAATGACTGGTGCCGTCTCGCGATAGTTGACGGCCAGGATGACGAGCCCGCCCTCGCGCTGCTGCCTGGCCAGGGCGTCGAGCGAAGGCATCTCGATGCGGCAGGGCTCGCACCAGGTCGCCCAGAAATTGAGCAGGACGACCCGGCCGGTGAGCGCCACCAGCGTCCAGCGCTTGCCGTCGAGATCGGCAAGATCAAGCGCGGGCACGGGCTTCGCCGCGGGCCATGAGCGAACAACCGAGGCCGCCGCCGCGGGCTCGGCGAGAAACGGCGCGGCGGCCATCGCCAGGGCGAGGGCGCGACGCCGCGTCAGGGATGGAAAAGCCGAAGGCGTATCGCTCACGTCAAGCATTGTGGGCGATACCGCGCTAAGGTGCGAAACCTGCAACCCAGGCGCCGGTGGCGCTGGACACCGAAGAGCCCGAACGATGCCCGACTCCAGAACGCCGCGCTTCGTGCAGACATGGGTCGCCGATTCCGCCGCCGAGCGTGCCGCCGCCGGCGCGGCGCTGCTCGCCGATCCTGCGAGCATCGCGCCGAAATTCTTCTACGACCGTCTTGGCTCGACGCTGTTCGAGGCCATCACCGAGCTGCCCGAGTACTACCCGACGCGCACCGAGGCCTCGATCTTCGCCAATCACGCCGCCGAGATGGCGGGGGCCATCGGCTCCGGCATGGCCTTGATCGATCTCGGCGCCGGTAATTGCGCCAAGGCGGCAAGCCTCTTTCCCCTGCTCGAGCCGAAGCGCTATATCGCCGTCGACATCTCGGTGGAGTTCCTGCGCGAGGCCTTGCGCCGCCTGCAGCGCGAGCATCCCCAACTCGACATCGCCGGGCTCGGCCAGGACTTCTCGGCCGCCATCGACGTGCCGGCCGACCTCGTCGACGGCGCGCGACCGGTCTTCTTCTATCCGGGCTCCAGCATCGGCAATTTCGCCGCCGGCGAGGCCCTCGCCTTCCTGCGCCGCGTTCGCCACCGCGCCAAAGGGGGTGGGCTTCTCATCGGCGTCGATCTCGTCAAGCCGAGGAGCGTGCTCGAAGCCGCATACGACGACGCGCTCGGCATCACGGCCGCGTTCAACCTCAATGCGCTGCGCCATCTCAACGCCACGATCGGCGCGGACTTCGAGCCGGGGCAATGGCGCCACGTCGCCTTCTTCGACGAAGCCCGGTCCCGGATCGAAATGCACCTCGAAGCGCGCGAGGCGCTCGCGGTTTCCTGGCCTGGCCAGACACGGCGCTTTGCCGCCGGCGATCGCATCCATACCGAGAACTCGTGCAAATACACCCTCGATGGCTTCGGTGCCCTGCTCGAGAACGCCGGTTTCACGTCGTCGCGCCACTGGACCGATACGAGCGGCTGGTTTGCGGTGTTCTGGGCAGCGGCTGATTGAGCGCAGAGGGCTCAGCCACGGCTTTGCGAACGCCGCTGGTGGACCTCGCCGCCCGACCGCGGCTTTGCTTTCTCGGTCGCTCGCGCAAGGCGGCGGGTGTCAGCGCTCGGCGAGAAACTTCAGCAATCGGGCCCGTGAGGCTCGCCGGGCCGCGGCATTGCCGCCGACGTGAACCCCCTGCCCGGGGTTGACGCCGTTCGGCACGTCCTTGCGCACGCGCAACGGCGCGTCGCCGTCGAAGTCGTGATACGCGCCGGGGAAGACATCGATCTCGGGCTTCGGGTCGGCCGATGCTCGCGCCAGCGCGCGGCAAGGCGCCGCCGGCGTCCAGTCGTCGGCCTGGCCGACAAGCATGAGGAGCTGCGCCACCGGCTCGTAGCCGCGCTTCAGGTCGGCTTCGCAACCGGGGTAGAACGCGATGGCGAAGGCCGGCTTCGCGAGCGCCGCGGCGACGTCGGGATGGCGAAGGTTGGTCGCCGCGAGCACGGTGCTGCCGCCGTTCGACCAGCCGACGATGCCGATCTTCTTCGCATCGACATCGGATCGATCGGCGAGATAGGCCACCGCGCCGAGCGCGTCGAGGCGGCGATTGGCCTGCGTCACGCGCCGCTTGCCGACGCGCTGCGTGCAGAGCTCGGTCTCGTAGCGCGGCGTCAGCGAATCGACGACGAGCACGTGATAGCCGGCGCGATGGAACAACGCCGCGTAGTCGCGCATGCGCTTGCTGAGCTCGCGACCCCGGTCGTAGATGCCGCCGCAGCCGTGGAAGAGCGCGACCGCGGGTGCCGGCGAGCTCGCCGCCGCAAACCAGAACGCGGTGAGGACGATGGGCGCGCTTGCCTCGCCGTCGAGGCTCGGAAACGAGACGTGCTCCTGGGCCTCGGCCGAGACGAGCATCGCCACGGCAGCGATACCGATGGCGACGCGCAACCAGCCTCGCATGTCACGCATCGGCGTTCCCGCGCGGCTCGATCGAGGGCGGGTCGGGATGGATGCGCGCCATCGCGAAAGCGTCGACGTAGCGCCCGTCGCGCATCGCATAGCCGCGAAACCGGCCTTCCGTCTCGAAGCCGAACTTGCGATAGAGCGCGATGGCCGCGACGTTGTCGACGTAGACCGTGAGCTCGATGCGCAGCACGCCCATCCAGCGGTCGGCGTAGTCGCACATCGCCTGCATCAGCGCCGAGCCGACGCCCTGGCGCTGCGCTTCGCGCGCGACCGAAATGCCGATCACCGCGGCGTGGCGGCGGCGCAGCGCCGGGCCGACCGGATGCAGGCCGGCGGTGCCGATGACCTCGCCGCCCCGCTCGGCGACGAGCGGGAGATCGATCTTGCCCGGCGCCGCGCCTTCGACGAGGCGGGCACGCCAGATCTCCTCGTTCGTATGCGGCATCTGCATCAGGCCCGAAAAGATCGCCGGGTCGCCCATGATGCGGGCGTAGGCGGCCGCATCGGCCGGCGTGGCGCGTCGGATCGTGATCGTCATCGATTCCCGCCCTTGCCGATGGCGGCGTAGCGAAGGAACAGCTCGTCGCCCTCTTGCTCGGCGCCAAGAAGGCGCAGGCGACGCAGGTCCGCGAAATCGAAACCGGCGCCATCGGCCAAGCTCGGTGCCCGCCCTCCCGCGACGAGGGGACACAGCGTCACGTGCATCTCGTCGAGCGCGTCGGCGGCCAGAAACTGGAACAGCAGATCGCCGCCGGCCTCGACGAGCAGCCGCTCGACGCCGCGCCGGGCCAACTGCTCGAGCATCCACCCGACCGGCAGGTGCGCGCCCTCGCCGCTCCAGCCTTCGGCCTCGGCGGGAAAGTCCTTGGGCAACGACGCGGCGCGCGTCAGGAAGAGCGGACGGATCGCGGCTTCGCCGAGAAAATCGGGCGTCAGCGGCACGTCGAGGGTGCGCGTGACGACGACGTTCCAGGGCCGGCCGCGCAGAAGCTTGCGATCGACCGCATCGGGAAGCGATGGATGCGGCCAGTTGCGAAAGGTCGCGCCGCCGACCAGCACGGCGTCGGCTTCCGCCCGCAATCGGCTCATGCGCGCATGGTCGCGCGGCGTGCCGAAGAAATGGAACCGGCCTTCGCGCGTATTGATGCGGCCGTCGAGCGAGATCGCGGTGTTGCTGAAGACCTTCATCGGCCCCGCGTGATCTGCACACCAGCCCATTCGAGCCCTTGTACCGGCGGACGCTTCTTCACCGAGATCGTGACGTGATCGACCAGCGGATTCGTCAGCACGACCTCGGCCAGCTCTTCGGCGACACGCTCGATGAGAAGGTACTCGCGGCCCTGGACGGCATCGATCAGCTCCCCCGCCAGGCGATAGTCGACCGTCTTCTCCAGATCGTCGGCGACGCCGGCTTCGCGAAGCCTGGGGCAGAAGAGGCGCACGCCGACGCGTAGCGACTGCGGCGTGGCACGCTCCGGGTCGGTGCAGCCGACCCGGCACGGCACCTCGAGCCCTTCAAGAAAGAGTTCATCCATCAGACGCGCTCCCCGACCCAGCCGTGCACGGAAGCCAGGGCCTCGCCGAGGCGGGAGGGATCGCTGCCGCCCGCCATCGCCATATCGGCCTTGCCGCCGCCCTTGCCGCCCACCTGCCGGGCGACGAAGTTGACGAGCTCGCCGGCCTTGACGCGCGAGGTGCTGTCGGCTGTCACTCCGGCGGCGATCTGCACCCGGCTGCCTTCGACCGCGGCGAGGACGACGACCGCCGTCTTCAGCTTGTCCTTCAGCTTGTCCAGCGTTTCGCGCAGCGTCTTCGCGTCGGCGCCGTCGAGGCGTGCCGCGAGCACCTTGAGACCTTTGACGTCGACCGCCAGGGCGGCGAGATCGCCGCCCTGCGCCGAGGCAAGCCGGCCTTTCAGCGCTACCAGTTCCTTCTCGAGCGAGCGCACGTGCTCGAGCACCTGGCCGAGTCGCGCCGGCACTTCGGCCGGCGCCGCGCGCAAGGCACCGGCCAGGCGCTGCACCGTGCCTTCGAGCGACTGCAGATAGGCCAGCGCGTTGTCGCCGGTGACGGCCTCGACGCGGCGGATGCCGGCGGCGACGCCGCTCTCGGCGACGATCTTGAACAGGCCGATGTCGCCGGTGCGCGCCACGTGCGTGCCACCGCAGAGTTCGCGGCTCGTACCGATGTCGAGCACGCGCACCTCGTCGCCGTATTTCTCGCCGAAAAGCATCACCGCGCCGAGCTTCTGCGCTTCGTCGATCGGCATGACGCGGGCCGTCGTCACGTGGTTGTCGAGGATCTCGGCGTTGACGATCCGCTCGACGCGGCGGATCTGCTCGTCGGTGAGCGGCGCGTTATGCGCGAAGTCGAAGCGCGTGCGCTCGGCGTTGACCAGCGAGCCTTTCTGCTGCACGTGCTCGCCCAGCACCTCGCGCAGCGCCTTGTGCATCAGGTGCGTCGCGCTGTGGTTGCGCATCGTCCTGGCGCGGCGCTCGACGTCGACCCTGGCGTCGACGATGTCGCCGACCCGGATCTCGCCTTCGACGATGCGGCCTTCGTGGCCGAACACCGCCGCCTGGATCTTGACCGTGTCTTCGACCAGCATGCGTGACGTGGCGTTGCGCAGCTCGCCGGTATCGCCGACCTGGCCGCCCGACTCGGCGTAGAACGGCGTCTGGTCGAGGACGATGACGGCGGCGTCGCCGGCGAGCGCCGAGGTGGCGGCGCTGCCGTCGACGTACACCGCGACGACCCTGGCGCTGTCGTGCGCCAAGGCGTCGTAGCCGTGGAAGGTCGTTGCCGCGCCGGCGTACTCGAGCCCTTGCGCAACCTTGAACTTGCCGGCGGCGCGCGCCTGCTCGCGCTGCTTCGCCATGGCAATGTCGAAGCCCGCGGTATCGACGGCGACTTCGCGTTCGCGGCAGACGTCGGCCGTGAGGTCGAGCGGGAAACCGTAGGTGTCGTGCAGCTTGAAAGCGACGTCGCCGCTCAGCACCCGCGTCCCTTGCGCCGGCAGCGCGGCGATCGCCGCTTCGAGGATTTCCATGCCGTTGGCGATGGTCTGAAAGAAGCGCTCCTCTTCCTGCCGCAACACATCGGTCGCGCGCCGGCCGTCGCGGCGAAGCTCGGGATAGGCGTCGCCCATCTCGGAGGCCAGGTCGGCGACGAGCTTGTGGAAGAAGGGCCTGCGCGCGCCGAGCTTGTAGCCATGGCGGATGGCGCGCCGCGTGATCCGGCGCAATACGTAGCCGCGCCCTTCGTTGCCGGGGATGACGCCATCGACGACCGTGAAGGCGCAAGCGCGGATGTGGTCGGCGATGACCTTGAGCGAGGGCGAATCCTTGTCGCAATCGCCGGCGCCGGCCGCGTCGACAACGCGCTTGGCTGCGGCGAGCAGCGTCACGAAAAGGTCGATCTCGTAGTTCGAATGGACGTGCTGCAGCACGGCCGTCAGACGTTCGAGCCCCATGCCGGTGTCGACGCTCGGCTTCGGCAGCTCGTGCATCACGCCCGCTTCGTCGCGGTTGAACTGCATGAACACGTTGTTCCAGATCTCGATGTAGCGATCGCCGTCTTCGTCGGGAGAGCCCGGCGGGCCGCCGGCGACCTCGGGGCCGTGGTCGTAGAAGATCTCGCTGCAGGGGCCGCAGGGGCCGGTGTCGCCCATCATCCAGAAGTTGTCGGAGGCGAAGCGCGCGCCCTTGTTGTCGCCGATGCGCACGATGCGCTCGGCCGGCAGGCCGATCTCGTTCTTCCAGATGTCGTAGGCCTCGTCGTCCTCGGCGTAGACGGTGGCCCAGAGCTTGTCCTTCGGCAGCTGGTAGACCTCGGTCAGCAGCTCCCAGGCAAACTTCAGCGCGTCTTTCTTGAAGTAGTCTCCAAAGCTGAAGTTGCCGAGCATCTCGAAGAAGGTGTGGTGCCGCGCCGTGTAGCCGACGTTCTCGAGATCGTTGTGCTTGCCGCCGGCGCGGATGCATTTCTGCGACGTGGCGGCGCGCACGTAGGGGCGCCTGTCGAAGCCGAGGAAGACGTCCTTGAACTGGTTCATCCCGGCGTTGGTGAAGAGCAGCGTCGGGTCGTCGCCCGGCACGACGGGGCTCGAGGCCACGATGGTGTGGCCCTTCGACTCGAAGAACTTCAGGAACGTGGCGCGGATCTCGGAGGCTTTCATCGCAGAGTCATCGGCTTTGGCTGCCGCCTAGGAATGGATCCGGATGCCGACGCGCGAAGCGGCGTGCACGAGCTCGCCGTCGCATGTCGCGAGTTCGGCCCGCTCGCTGAGGCAAAGATCGATGTAGATGGCGTCGTAGGGTGTGAGGTCGTGGGCCAGCGCCAGCTGCAGATAGCGGGAGGCTTCGTGATGCCAGGGCGGAATGATGCGCGCGTCGAGGCCCGCGACGTGCGAAGCCAGGGCATCGGCCTGCGACCGGTCGAAGCGCCGGCGCCGCACGCCATTGCGCACCGCGCTGGCGATCTCGACCGGCCAGATGAACGGCGCGAGCAGGATCTCCTTGAGGACGAGGCCCATGGTGTCGGGGCGCCGCTCGCCAGGCATCATGCAGGCGAGCGCGTACGAGCTGTCGATGACGATGGCGGTCATTTCTTGCGCACCGCCTTCAGGATGCGGCCGGTGCGTTCCTCGCGGCCCTCGCGCACCCATTGCACGATCTCGTCGGTCGTGATCGGCCCGTGCTTCTGCTCGATCTCGCGGCCGAGGGCGCGCAGGGCGGCGACGGCCTTCTTGCGACGTTCGGCGTCGAACGGGGGCGCGACGTGTATGGGCACGATCTTCGCCACCGGCTTGTTGTGCCGGGTGATGATGACCTCGCCGCCCTGCTCGGCGCGAGCGACCAGCTCCGAGAGGTGCGTCTTGGCCTCGAACAGGCCAATCGTCTGGGTTTCCACGGTCGATCCGAAGTTGGTTGATCCAACCAAGTCTATAGCAAACCCCTCCTCAGGCCCGGATTGTCGCCGGCGATTCGGCGGCAAGCGCCTCGCGTTGGGCAGCGTCAGACAGTCGGGCCTCGGCCGCGAAGGCTCGCGCCACGGCATCGAGGACTACGTCGAGATCAAGTACCTCTACCTCGGCGACATCGCGCGCTGAGCGCCGTCTTCAGCTTTCGTCGTTGGCAGCGGCCCGCAGGGCGCCGCTCGGGTCGTGCACGGCTGCCGGTCCGCCGGGTGCCATTGGCGGCGCGACGGCGGCGAGCGCGAGGGCGCGGCGCAAGAGGCGATCGGCCTGGCTGCCATCCTGCGGATAGTGGGCGATGCCGACGGCGACCGCGACCGAGAGCTCGCCGCCACCGATCTTGAAAGGGGCGACGAGCCCGGCCGACAGCTTGTCGCCGACGCGGGCCGCCTCGGCCGGCGAGAGAACGGCACCGAGCAGGACGACGAATGAATCGTCGCCGACCGAAGCGACGATGTCGCTCGCACGCACCGAGGCACGCAGGCGAACGGCGATCTTGCGGCGCAACAGCTCCATGTCTTCGGCGGCCTCTGCATCGGCGGGGGTTTCGACGCGCAGGGCGAGCACGGCCATCGGCGCAGGCTCGCGCTCGCGCAGCGCAAGCAGCTGGCTCAGATGCTCGACGAGTTGCTGGCGGTGCGGCAGGCCCGTCGCCGGGTCGGTGGCATAGGCCGGCTGCCTGCCTTCGAGGCGGCGCCGTCGCTCGATCGCGAAGCGCAGGCGCCGCCAGCCGGCAGCGCCGGCGAGCTCTTCGGGCGCGAGCACATCGTCGGCGCCGCGGCGCAGCCAGCCGAGCGCGTGCTCGGCGTCCGGCTCTATGGCGACGGCGACGAGCGCGGCGCGCGCCGCGATCGCCTCGACCTCGGCCGCGGCGACGACGACGCTCTGCGCATCGAGGACGATCACGTCGTAAGGCTGTTCGCTGCCGAGCATGGCCTGGGCATCGGCAAGCGTCGTCGCGCGATCGGTCGTCACCGCCGTATCGCCCGCCGGCGCGACGAGCGAAGCGAACTGCGGCGCCGTGCCGATCAGCAAAAGCCGAAGCGAAGAATTCATCTTGGGTCGGCGCACGAGCGCGACCACCGTCGGCTTGTCGCGCACAGCGAGGTTGGCGCCGCTAGCGGCTGCGCGGCGTGTTCGAGCCGGCCGGCGCGGTGCGGCGCGGCGATGGCTTGGTACTCGAGCCGACGCCAGGCGTCGCGGCCGATCCGTCGTACGACGAGGTGCCGGAGGTCCCCGAATCGATGTTGCGAAACAGCGGCGACGAGTCGATCGCCGAGGTCGGACGGGTAAAGCCGAACGAGGCGAAGACCTCGCTCTGGCCGTTGACGAGCAGGTCGGGACAGCCCGTCTCGTCGGGGATCATGGTCAGGTGGCCGCCGGCGAAGCGCCCCCGGAGGCCCTCGGAGATCGGCCGCGACAGATCGACCGGCGAGAGCGTCGACCGATAGATGAGCTGGTTCTGCGACGAGTAGACGAAGTAGCAGTTCGCCGAGGCGAAAGCGGGCATGGCGGCGAGGCACAGCGAGCCGGCAATCGAGGTCAGGGCTTTCATCGAATGCACTCCTTGGGGCGAATAGCGTGACTTTACGGCGACTTGCGCCCATCGACCCGCGTCGGCCTGGGCAGGCGGGTCTTGCCGAGGACGCGCGGTGGCGGCCCATCGGCTTCGGAGCGAGACATCGGAACCCTCTGGCCGTTCTCCCGGATCATGAGCCGGCCGCCGCTCGCCCCGAGTCCGTCGCATGGCGACTGCTGGTATACGTGAACACCGTTCACCGGACACGTGAAGATCTGCGCCCACGACGACGATGCAGCGAATAGGGCGGCGAAGCCGCAACCCCTTTCCACAAGCGAACGCCGACGCATGTGCTTTCTTCCTGCGAACGAGCAAGCACTCTAGGCGCGACACGCAATCGAGAGGCGCCCGGCTTCGTGAAGATCGACACGCTAGCTGCGTGATCGTGTCCAATCGTGACGGACGGCGCCTCGCGGCACGCGTGGGCGACAGGCAGAAGAACGCCCGGCGCCGCCGACCGGCCGCCCGATCGAATCACGCGGTGCGGGTCTGGGTGATATTCAGTTCGGCAATCATCTGGTCGCGCATGACAAATTTCTGAACCTTGCCGGTGATCGTCATCGGCATTTCGGCGACGAATCGGATGTAGCGGGGAACCTTGTAGTGGGCGATCTGGTCTTGGCAAAATTCGCGAATCTCGGCCTCCGTCGCGGTCTGCCCGGGCTTGAGCACAACCCAGGCGCAGATCTCCTCCCCGTACTTGGGATCGGGTACGCCGAACACCTGCACGGACTGCACCTTCGGGTGGCGAAACAGGAACTCCTCCACCTCTCGCGGATAGACGTTCTCGCCGCCACGAATGACCATGTCCTTGACCCGACCGACGATGTTGCAGTAGCCCTCGGTGTCGAGCACTGCGAGGTCGCCGGTGTGCATCCAGCCGTCCCGTACCGTCTCGCGCGTGCGCGCCTCGTCGCCCCAGTAGCCACGCATCACCGAGTAACCGCGCGTGCACAGCTCGCCTTTCTCGCCGACCGGAACCACGCTTCCGACGGCGTCGACCAGCTTGACCTCGAGGTGCGGCTGGATGCGCCCGACCGTCGTCACGCGTCGTTCGAGCGGGTCGGTCGTGGCGCTCTGGAACGAGACCGGGCTCGTTTCGGTCATGCCGTAGGCGATCGTCACCTCGTGCATGTGCATCTGCGCAACCACTCGCTTCATCGTCTCGATCGGACAAGGCGAGCCGGCCATGATGCCTGTGCGCAGCGACGACAGGTCGAACTCGGCGAAACGCGGGTGCTCGAGTTCGGCAATGAACATCGTCGGCACGCCATGCAGCGCGGTGCAGCGTTCCTCGGCAACGGCGGCGAGTGTCGCCTCGGCGTCGAAGGATTCGCTCGGAAATATCATCGTCGCGCCACTGGACACGCAAGCCAGCACCGACAGCACCATGCCGAAGCAGTGGTACAGCGGCACAGGGATGCACAGCGCGTCGCGCTCGCTGAAGCGCATCGCCGCGGCGATGAAGCGCGCGTTGTTGACGACGTTGTGATGCGTCAGCGTCGCACCCTTCGGGTGGCCGGTCGTGCCGCTGGTGAACTGGATGTTGATCGGGTCGTGGCAGTCGAGCGTGATGGGGTCGATCGGCAGCTTTCGGCCCCTCGCGACGACCTCGCCGTAGTTCAGCATTGCGGGTGTGCGCCCCTCACCCATGCGGATGATGAACTCGAGCGCCGGCAATTCCGGCCGAACCTTTTGCAGCATCTCGAGATAGGCCGATGTCTTGAGCCGCTCCGCCGAGACGATTGCGCGGCACCCCGAGATCTGCAGCGCGTAGGCTAGTTCGCTGAGCCGATAGGCGGGGTTGATGTTGACGAGGATGACGCCGGTTCGGGCCGTCGCGAACTGGGTGACGATCCACTCAACCCGGTTCGGAGACCAGATGCCGAGACGGTCGCCGCGGCGCAGCCCAAGCGCTGCGAGTCCGGCCGCCAGCGCGCAGATCTCGGCCTCGAACTCGCGCCAGGTCCAGCGCACGCCTTGTTCGCGAAACACGACCGCCAGTCGCTCCGGAAATCGCGCCGCCGTATCCGCGAGCAGACCAAAGATCGTGGCCTTAGACAGGGGCAACTCGGTGGAGCCCTTGACACGCGACAGTCCGTCGCGCGGTTCGACGCCGATTTCGTCAGCAGGTGCTGGGCGCATAGGTGGTGTTTGCCTCCTCTGAAAGTCGTCGTGGCCCGAAGTCCCCAGTGTCAAAGAAATGAATGAGCGTTGGCCGGCAAGGTCATCTAAAGCCACCCGGGGCGCGCGGCTTCGTCAAGCAGGTGCGGGAGACGGCTGCGGACGCTGGTTTCCGGGTTCGACGATCGGGTGCCGGGCCGACTTCCTCGGCAGACCACGCATCCAGGCCGCGAGCGTCATGCCTGTTCGGCGGCAAAGGGCGTGTCGCACGGCTAGTCGGGCGGGCTCGCGGGGAGCCTGTTCTCGAGAACGTTAATCGCCAGCGGAAAGGTGCTGAGAAGACCAAGGAGAACGAGCGTCCAGCCGATCGTGCGGCGCGCGGGGCCGGGAACATGATCCGCCAGCAGAAAGCCCACACCAAGCCCGGCAGCGGCGCGGGTGCCGGCAACAAGCGCGAGTTCTGGAAAGGTCAGTACCGTCTGTGTCATGGTTCGTCTCCTTGAATCGAGAGGCAGACGCAACTGCGCTGCGGCCGATGACGCCGCGACGGAAGGACTGGTGCGCGACATCGAGGCTGCCTCTTTCGCTTGATCATCACCGCGAGTCGAGCTGCATCGCGTCGGACCATGCCTCCGGCCCATGTGGGCAAAGGCCGCGGCGCTTCGGGCGTCGTGGGTGCGACCCGCCTTGAGAGCGCGAGAACGCGCCAACGCCGATGACGGCAGCGAATTGCCGGGACAGCAGGCGATCAGGCGGCTCGCGAGACCCTCCGTGCACGGGTCCATCCCGGCGAGCCGAATTTCACTCAGTGAAAATCTCGCATTCACCGCTTCGAACCTGGATTCATTGACAGTCATCATTGCTTCCGTTCGTCGGCCACACGGAAGAGCCGAACGGACGAATTGGAGGAGGGGTGACCAACGCAGCCCCATCTTCCGACGCCACGGAAACCAACGATGAATCTCAATGCGAAGGGCGCCGACGTGAACGGGCGCTGCCGGGGGCCTCGGTGCAGAGGCGGCCCCGCACGCTGGCCCGGAGGTCGCCGAGATGGCCGAACTGGTCTGCTGGCTCGTCAGCGACGGCGCCAGCTTCGTGACCGGCGACTGCCATGCTGCCGACGGCGGCTGCCTGACGCGTTGAGCGCACACTAGACTTCGCTCAGCCCGAGGCGACCCCATCGCACATCGGGCATTTTTTCAAACCTTCGACAACAACCTGGAGACAAGGACATGGACAAACAACAAGCCCTCACCGCAGGCGACGACAGCCCCGCGCTTTCCCGCCGGGAGCTGCTCGGAAGTACCGGCGCTGTCGGCCTGCTGCTGATGAATCCCGGGTCAGTCTTCGCGCAGGGCGCCGCCGGCGCCAGCACGATTCGTGTCGGCTTCATCAGCCCGCGTACCGGCCCGCTCGCGAGCTTCGGCGAGACTGACGCGTTCATCGTCGGACTCGCCCGCAAGTCGCTCGCTGCCGGCTTGACGGTCGGCGGCAAGAAGTACGCGGTCGAGATCCTGGAGCGCGACACGCAGTCCGACCCGGGACGCGCCAGCCAGCTGGCCAAGGCGCTGATCAATTCGGACAAGATCGACCTGATGCTCGCCATCTCGACTCCGGAGGTGATCAACCCCGTGGCAGACGCCTGCGAAGGAGCCGGCATTCCGTGCCTGTCGACGGTGGCGCCATGGGAGGCCTTCTACTTCGGCCGTGGCGCCAAGCCCGGCGCGCCATCGCCGTTCAAGTGGACCTATCACTTCTCGTTCGGCGTCGCCGACTTCGCGAAGTGCTATGCCTCGCAGTGGAGCCAGCTTTCGACCAACAAGAAGGTCGCGGTGCTGTATCCGAATGATGCCGACGGCAATGCCATCCGTGCCAACCTCGCACCCGCTCTGCAAAAGGCCGGCTTCACCATCGTCGATGCCGGCCCGTACGAGGATGGCACCACCGACTACTCGGCCCAGATCGCGAAGTTCAAGGCCGAGAAGTGCGAGATTTTCAACACCTTCCCGATTCCGCCGGACTTCGCCGCCTTCTGGCGCCAGGCGGCACAGCAGGGCTACACGAAGATGGTGAAGATCGCGCAGGTCGCCAAGACCGGCCTGTTCCCGTCGACGGTCGAGGCGCTGGGCCCGCTGGGGTTCAATCTGGCGAGCGGCTGCTACTGGCACAAGACCTTTCCGTACAAGTCGCCGCTGACCGGGGTGACGGGTGTTCAATTGGCCGACGCCTACGAGAAGGCGGCAGGCAAGCAATGGACCCAACAGCTGGGCGCGTCGATGTCACTGCTCGACGCTGGCTTCGAGGCGCTGAAAGCCAGTTCGGATCCGAAGAACAAGGCCAGCGTCGCGAAGGCGCTCAGCACGCTTCAGACGACGACGATGGTCGGCAAGATCGACTTCACCAAAGGGCCGGTGCCGAACGTCTCGACAACCCCGATCATCGGCACGCAGTGGGTCAAGGCGGCGGCTGGATCCAAGCACAAGTACGACTACGTCATCACCGAGAACGCGGACGACCCGAATGTGCCGGTGGCCGCGAAGCTGCGGCCTTTTGCCTGAAGACTCGCCCGGTGCCCCAGGCATGGAGCCACAGGACGAGCTTCTCTCGGCCCACGCCGTGCAGAAGCAGTTCGGTGCGCTCGTCGTGCTCGACCGGGTTGATTTTTGCGTCCGGTCCGGCGATGCGATCGGCATCGTCGGACCCAACGGGGCCGGCAAGACCACCCTGCTGAGTGTCCTTGCCGGCTCGCACGCCGCGTCGGCGGGCACGATCGCATTCCGCGGTAACGACGTGACGCGCCTCGATGCGGCGCGGCGCTGCCGCCTCGGCATCGCCCGCACCCACCAGATTCCGCGGCCCTTCAGCGGCATGACGGTGTTCGAGAACGTCCTGACCGCCGCCACGCATGGTGGCGGGTTCGGGCGTGACGATGCTTACGACCGCAGCATCGACGCAATCAACCTGTGCGGCATGCTGAAACTCGCGAACCGCCGCGCCGAGACGCTCGGCCTGCTCGATCGCAAGCGTCTCGAGCTGACGCGCGCGCTCGCGACCGATCCCGTGGTGCTGCTGCTGGACGAGATCGGCGGCGGCTTGACCGACGGTGAGGCCGCCGAACTGGTCGAGACCATCCAGGTGCTGCATCGGCGCGGCATCGCCATCGTCTGGATCGAGCACATCGTGCATGTGCTCGTGCAGGTCGCGAATCGGCTGGTCTGCATGGATGCAGGCCGGGTGATCGCCGACGGCGACCCGCAAGAGGTGCTGGTCGATGCGACCGTCGTCGACGCCTATCTCGGGGGCGGACGGTGAGCCTGCTCCGGATTCATGGCCTCGAGGCACGGCACGGGCTGCTGTCCGCGGTGCGCGGCATCGACCTGGAAATCGCCGAAGGCGAGAGGCTTGCATTGGTCGGCGCCAACGGCGCCGGCAAGACGACGCTGCTGCGGACCCTCGCCGGCATCCATC
>ODAK010001020.1_pt1 | contig 31468 bp, 32 predicted proteins | sample 1539591 | NCBI WGS metagenome assembly ODAK01 (sample SAMEA3539303, study PRJEB22396) | soil metagenome | biome: tundra; feature: field; material: soil | place: USA | collected 2010-05 | depth 0.15 m
GCAACACTCGGAATCTTCAAAGTGAATCGTTACTTGTACGCGAGATGGAACGTACTGGAGATTGTTGGTGTCGGAGGCCCGACGCAACAGTTCTGCAACCTTGCACTGGCGGCTAGTCCCTCTCATTGTCTGAGCCACCAGGCAGGGCCGCGGCCTGGCGGTCGACATGGCTGAGTGGATAAGGATTCAGGAGTCTTACAATGAAGACGTGTATTTTTCGCCTTTCTTCAAAGCCGTCTTGAAGGTACTTGGTCCGGTCCTGCTGGGCTTCGGCACCATCTTTCAGCCCAAAGCCAATACGACTGACCATTGGTCGACGAGTCCCCAAATCACGATCCAAGTTGAGGTGTCGGCCGACGAGTCGGGCAATCCTCCGAGGCAAGACGAGGACCCTAGGTTGGTGCATTCCACTGCCGCCTGAAAGAGGTTCGGAAGGAATTCGAACTGTCACAATCGACCTGGTGTCGGAGGACCGACGCAACAGGACTGCAACCCTTCACTGGCGGATTATTCAAATCGAGTCCGGATCGGTTTCGGTCGCCGCCGTGGAGTCTCGCTGGGACGAGGTTAGAACCGAAAGCGAGTCAGCCCGCCCGGCTCGGTGCCTAGTACCACGGTCACCGAATTCAGCTTGATGCGATAGACATTCCACGGCGGTGGTCCCTGCAGCGGAGCGTTGAATGGCGCGGTGATACCGGCGCCGGTCTCGTCAAGTTCGGCGGGCCATCCCTGGTCCGCCCAGGCTTTGGCAAGGCGCGTCAGTGTGCCTGGGTCGGTCTCCTGCGCCGCCTCACCCTCGGCGACTAAGTCCGCATCGCGGATCGATACCGCTATTGAGCACCGCGGATCGCGGGCCACGTTGCGGCTCTTTCGAGTACCTGAACCCGTCTGGAACCAAAAGCTTCCGTCCTGCCAGAGCGCACCGACCGCAGTCACGTGCGGGCTCCCGTCTTCGTTCACCGTCGAGAGCCACGTCGTACGAGCGTTGTGGGCGTCTGGAGCCGGCGTCGATCCGCTATCGAGCTTCTCGACGACGTCCGCCCAGTTCACTGGAGGTAGGCCGTCTGCCGCACCCAAGTTGATGATGTCCATAACATCTCCTTCCGGGTGGTTCAACGAAACTGCTCAGAGTCGCCGCAGCAGTGCAACCATACATTGGCGGGTTGATCCATGAGCGAGACTGGATTTAGTGAATATGCGACTGCTAAGTTCCGGGCCAAGTGTCGGAGGCCCGACGTGACAGTTCTGCAACCTCGCTCTGGCGACTGCAGTCAGCGTTCGGGAATGGGCGAGATCCTTCTTAGGGTTCCTGAGCGCAAATCATTCGTTTTCACCCGCCGTCTCTTCCCAAATGCCCATTAACAATTCAAGGACATAGGCAAAGAATGCGAACATGGCCGCACCCAATATTGTCGCTACTCCTTCGATCAGGAGAACTATAAACAGCGACAAGCCAGAGGTTCCGATGGTGCTAAATGAACTGTCCGTGCGGATCATGATAAACACGCCGGCGATAAGCCAAAGTAGAAAGAGCGCTTTAAATACGTTGGCAGTAATCATCGCGCCGACGTAGCGCTCTTGGAAGGTAATCGACTCGCGTTCAGTCATGTTTTGACAGTAGTTCGCCGGCTTGCTCTGCGTCCGGGGCCCAACGTGAACCCGCACGCACCGAGAACCAAGTTCGTATCGTCCGAATCGTCAGTTGCACGTAACGAATATTTCTGAGGTGCGGCATGTCCGCAGTTTGCCCGACGTCATTTTTGGCCTCGCCAATGCCGACGGTTTACACTTCCAATCAGGAACGACAATGTGGTCTCGTAGTAATCACGCCCAGATTCCCAAGTTGAGAACGAGAGTTTGATTCTCGTCGCCCGCTCCAAGAACTGAATTGCCTCGCCTGATGATTACCGAGGCGTCGAATGGACTTGAGGCCTGCTGTCTACTTCAAGCATTTCGTGCATCGTGCCACAGTGCCGCTCAAGAGAAAGGTCGTTCGGGAAGTGAAATTTTGAGCATCTAACGGAAGGTCGGGAGCAGTGTGGATTCACGTCACTCGCATTCCGGTCCCTATTCCCGTTTGGAAAAGTTTGGAATTGACTTTCCGTCAGTCGAGGCGACGGTGAAAGGAAATCCACGCGCCAACAACAACGATGCCCAGGGCGCCCAAGGGCACGATCGGCGCGGCCCGAGGAGCGTGCAGGGCGCACAGCGCACCCAGACCGGCGCCCAAGATAAGTGCCAAGAGGATGAAGCTCGAACGGACCTGAACCGGCGAGTTCTTCTTGGTGAAGCCCGCGATGAATTGCGTGAGGGTTCCCGTGAGATACGTGGTGGACAATCCGCTGACGCCGAATCGAAGGACCGCCGAACTTTGAATCCCCAGCGCCATCGCGTTGAGTCCGAGCAGCGAATATGCAACATCCGGCGATGGGGCCGCGTGCACGAACTCCCACCACACGGCGAAGGTCGCGATGACGACGAGCTCTACCGACAGCGCCTTGACAACAGAAAGTGGCCACAGGTGACTCTCGTGGTCGGGGGCGTGGCCGGCAATGCGTGCCCCGATGAAACTTCCCACGATGTACATGGCGAATGCGACACCGGTGTGCAATGCGATCGACCCGCTGTGTTCACTCGCCGCGATCCCGAGGAAGACCATGTTCCCGGTCATGACGCTTGTGAACACTCCGCCCAGGCGTATCAGTCCGATGGCGTCGACCGAGCCAGTGACGAGCGTGAGCGTGATGACGAGGGCGTCGCGTCGTCGTTCGCGAGTCCAGAATGTTGACTCGACCCGTGTCGTGAGCTCGTCGACCACTGGTACCTAGTGTCGGGCCGCGCCACCGCCGAGGAACGACTCGACGAAGACGGGGTTGTTCTCAAGATCGCGTGGTGCTCCCGAGAGGACGACACGGCCACCACTAAGCACGCACGTCCAGTCCGAGATTCGAAGTGCCGCCTTCGCGCGCTGTTCGACGAGCAGCACGGTCGAACCGTGGTCGGCGAAACCCCGGATGTACTCCTCGAGCAACTGCGTGGCGACGAGCGGAGCGAGGTTCGCGGTCGGTTCGTCGAGCACCAAGACCGAAGGAGAAAGCATGAGGACCCGACCCATCGCGAGCATCTTTCGCTCACCACCCGAAAGCTTGCCGGCTTTCCTCGTCATCATGGTCTTAAGGCGCGGAAAGAACTCGAGCACGGCCTCAATGCGCGGCGCAACATCGTGACGTGCGAGAAGGTACCCACCGATCTCAAGGTTCTCCTTTACTGAAAGGGGCGGAAAGACGTCGTCAACCTGAGGCACGTAGCCGACCCCGAGCGTCGCGATCCGCTCCGGCGGGAGGTTCGTGATTTCGGTCCCGCCGACGCTCACGGTCCCTCCCAATATCGGGACCACGCCCACGAGGGCCTTGAGAAGTGTCGACTTGCCCGAACCGTTGGGGCCAACCACGGAGACGACCTTGCCGGGGATTGCTTCGACGTCGATCTCTTGGACGATGGCGCGGCCGTCGTAGCCGGCGGAGACTCCGGTAGCCCGAAGAACTTGACCCGGAGTCGAGAGCTCAACCGACAAGGTACGCCTCCACGACTTCTTTCATCGCGCGCAACTCGGACATCGTGCCTTGGGCGAGGACCCGTCCTTCGGCGAGGACGATCACCGGATCACAGAACGCATCCATAATCGAAAGCTCGTGCTCGACCATCAAGATCGTCATGCCGCTTTTCACGAGCGCCATGAGCTGGTCGCCGATCTTGTGAGCGAGGTTCGGGTGCACACCCGCCATGGGCTCATCGAGCAGCAGGACCTTGGGTTCGGCGAGGAGAGCCCGCATGATCTCAACAAGACGACGCTGTCCGCCCGAGAGACCCCCGGCGTAATTGTCGGCGTACGGGGAGAGCCCGAAGCCCTCGAGCATCTCTTTCGCGCGCTCAATGTTCTCGCCGTCCTCGCGACCCCAGAATCGTCGACCTCGCAAGGCTCCCGGGAGGGAGTCGCCCGATTGACGGGGAATCGCTGAGACGAGATTCTCAAGTACCGTGAGCTTCTTAAATTCGCTCGCCAACTGGAACGTGCGCACCATGCCGGACTTCGCTCGTTCGTTCGAGGGCATCGAAGTGATGTCGCGGCCTTCGTAGAAGATCTTTCCACTCGTGGGCGCGAGCGTGCCCGCGAGCATCGCGAGAGTTGTCGACTTGCCGGCGCCGTTGGGTCCGATCAAGCCAGTGAGGCGTCCCCGTTGGACTTCAATGGAGACGTCCGAGACGACCGTCACGCCGTGGAAGGCGCGCGTCAAGTTTGTGCAAGAGAGAATTATTCCGTGGTCGTTCGTGTCGCCTTCGATACGCAAGAGCTGTCGAAAGTCCATTTGATCGAGATTGCCGAGATTGATGAGCGAGTCGGATTCAACGCCAGGAGGGGTCGTGACAGGAATTGACTTTGAACCGCTCAGAATGCGGCGGCGCTCGGGAAGGATTCCGTCGGGCCGGAACCAGAGGAACAGGATGATCAGTAGTCCAATTGCCACCCACTCGAGCGCCGGGACGAGTGCGGGATTCGAGAGCGGTGGAATAAATCGTGTCGCCTCTTCAAAACCAAGGGGCACCAAGAGAGCGCCGAGCACCGCGCCCTTGTGGTTGCCCGCCCCGCCCACGATGATGGCGGCGAAGAGGACGATCGTCTCGGCGTAGCCCCAGGCGCCGGGCGACCAGAGATTGATGAAACCCACGAGGATCGCCCCGCTGAGACCGGCAATCATTCCTCCAAGAATCAACATCGACGTGCGCTGGACCTGCACGTTCTTGCCCAGCGCGTCAGCGACAACGTCATTGTCGCGCATGGCCCTCAATGAGCGTCCGTAGGGCGACTCGGTCACTCGACGAAGCAGGAAATAGACGAGCACGCACAACACAACTGCGACACCGCCATAGGCGAACTGATAACCGAGCCCTTGGGGGTCCCATTTCCCTTGAAAAGGCGCCGGGACGATGGAGATGCCGGCCGCGCCATTGAAGAGCGGCACGAAGTTGTTCACCAGCTGATTCAGTAATACCGCCGATACGAGGAGGCCCACGGCCGCGAAGTCACCCCGTAGGCGCTTACCCACGAGAAAGGTGAAAGGTATTGCGAGGAGTCCCCCGAAGAGAGCCGCTCCGATCCACGGGAGGGGCCACACCAAGTGCCAACCGAGCACATACTGCTGGAAGCCGCCATTGGAATTATGCCAGTTCCCCATCGACAGAATGGCCGCGACGTACGCACCGCCCGCCTGGAAGATGATGAATCCGAAGTTCGAGAGGCCTGCGAATCCGAACTGGACGTTGAGGGCGAGACACGCCATCGAGTCAACGGCTCCGTAGACGATGAGTGTGGCGAGGTAGAAAAGGATGGCGGTCATCAGATCGTTTTCTCGCTTCCGAAGAGACCGTAAGGACGGAACGTGAGCATCACAAGAAGGACTACGAAGGCGATGACTTCTTTGTATTGGGGGTTGAAGAAGCCAGCGCTGAGTTCAGTCGCAACGCCAATCGTGAGAGCCCCGAGCATGGCGCCGTAGGCCTCGCCAGGTCCGCCGAGGAACATCGCCGCGAGCATCAGGACGATGTAAAGCTGCGCGCTCGTGGCCTCGAAGACTCCGGTGTTCATCGCGAAGACCGTACCGGCCAGACCGCACAGCGCCCCCGATATCAGCCAGGTCATCGAAATCACGTGCCCGGTACGCACACCTGAGTTTCGCGCCAGGCTCGGGTTCGCCGAAGTAGCCCGCATGGCCTTGCCGAGGCGAGTGTGTTTGAGGAGCCCATGGATGAGGCCCATGACGACGAGGCAAATCCCGATGATCGTGAGTTGCAGAGTGCTGAAGTACATGCCCCAGAAGTGGAGTTCGCGTCCGAGGGACTGGCGATAGGAGAAGTAACTGCCTCCCACGATCGCCTGAAGACCAAACGTACCGCACAGGTCGACGCCCAGAGCGACGATGACGATCGTGATCGGTAGCAAGTTTCGTCGTTGGAAGGGTGTGAAGACGAAACGGTTCAACAGGTATGACGCGACGGCGCCCGTGGCGATTCCGCCGACCATCGCCACCCACGCGTTCAGGTGGGCGTGGACGTTGAGATAGTACGTCACGAAGGCGCTGTTGATCATCACCGAGCCGTACGCGAGGTTAAGGACGTTGGTCACGGCGAACTGCAACGTGAATCCAACCGTCGCGATCGCGAGGACCGCGGCCGATATGAGACCGAAGCCGAGGGAGGAGAGAAAGACGCTCACAACGTCAGTGCCTTTCGAGAGTGAGTGAGTTGGCCATGAATTGAGTCGATGAAGACTGCGTGGCCGCGACGGTCACCCGTCGCGGCCACGCCCGTGAAAACCTATGGCGTCGACTTGCACACGGTGAGGCTGCAATATCCGAGGGTCCCGCCCACCGCGACCGTAGTGCCGTTGGCGAGGAACTGATCGTCCTCAAACGGGCCGAACGCTGTCTGGAAGGAGTCGAACTGGTACGTGCCACCAACCCCGATGTAGTGAATCTTCTTGCCGGCCTTCAAATCCTTAGCCCCCATGGCAAAGTTCGACACGTTGACCGCACCGGGTTGACCCTCGGCGATCTTCAAGATGTCGGCCTTGTACTTAGAGCCTTGGGTCGAGCCGGACATCACCATGGCGAGTGCCGCCAGGTTGATGCCGTCGTACAGGTGAACCGTTCCGTTCGCCGTGAGTAGCCCGGGGAAACTCGGCACACCCGGGACCTTGCCGGCCTGCTCCAACACCAACTTGTGATAGAGCGGGTACGCCGGACCCGATGACTTGACGGTCTGATTGTCCGCGTCAAAGTTGGAGATGAAGGTCTGGGTCCCGATGGCGCTCGACGTGACACCGGAGAAGAAGACCGGGTCGATCATCGCCGATGTACCAATCGTCGGAATCATCTTGTTCCCGTTCAGCTGATAGATCTCAGCCAATAGGGCCACGCCGGCCGCTCCGAGCGCCTCCATGAGGATGGCGTCCGGGTGCGACTGGACAATCGCTTCCGCTTCCGTCTGGAATGTCGACGCCGACATGTCGAGTGTCTGGTTTGAGACCACCGTCATACCCGCGCGCTTAATGGCCGCCAGGGCCGGTGCGACGAACGTCTGACTACCGGCGTCGTTACCGAAAGCGAGGGCGATGTTCTTAAAGCTGTGGCGCTTAGCGATCTGCACCATCGCGACCGAGTCGGCCGCGTCGGGCGGCACTAGTCGGAAGAAGTACGGAAAGTGAACCGCGTCGAATTCAGACTGTCCCGTCATGCAGAACGCCACCGTCTTGTGTGCTTGGAAGATCGGCACCACCGTCGCCGCCTCATCCGAGGTGCATCCAATGACGAGCGAGAGATTCGACGTCGTCGCGTACATCTGTCGCACCGCCGGCACCGCGTCCGCGGGGTCGCCTCGTGTGTCGACCGTCTTGCACTTGACCTGATTGCCGAGCACGCCGCCCGACGCGTTGATCTCCTGGGCCGCCGCGTAACACGCGGTCTCGTACTTTGGTCCGAGTGCCGCATCGGCGCCGGTGAAGGGTGCGACCGCGGCAATCGTGATCGACCCCTTGAACGACGTCGCGCTCGATGTCCCCTCCACTACCGGCAGCGTCACCATCGAAGTGACGAGTGCCAGCACGGAGGCGACGAGAACGAATCGCCTCTTGCTGTGCTCGACGAGTCCCCCTCGTCGTGCAATCTCTGAAAACCGCATCCTGCCCCCCTTAACTAATTTGGCTTTACCCTGCTTGACGCAGTTCCTCGGCGCTAGAAGTTCGTGGTATCGACTTCCAACGGGCGCCACGGCCAGTCGGCCGGCGCGTCCTTCTCGGCGATGACGGTGTTGGAAATTGTCCCCACGCCCTCAACGAAGACTTCGATCACGTCGCCTGGCGTCAGCCAGACCGGAGGTGTCCTTGCGAAGCCCACGCCCCCCGGTGTGCCCGTCGCAATAACGTCGCCAGGACGCAGGCACGTGAAGCCTGAGAAATACTCCACGGCGCGCGCGACGCTCACGATCATCATCGACGTGCGCGCCTCTTGCATAACTTCACCATTGAGCGTCGAACGGATAGCCACGTCGGAAATGTCAACCTCGTCGACAGTCACGACTTCCGGGCCAATTGGCATCGTGCCCTCAAAGTTCTTGCCCGGCGTCCACTGCGTCGCTTTGCGCTGCCATTCGCGAGCTGAACCATCGTTCATAACGGAGTACCCAAGAATCGAATCGTAGGCGTCCTCGGCACGTATATACCGGCCACCCTTGCCGATGATGACGGCGACCTCGGCCTCGAAGTCGAAGCGTTCGGTGAGGGCCGGGGCAACGAGATCGTCGTAGGGGCCGATGACACTGCCCATGCCGCGCACGAATGACTCGGGCCACTTGGGTACCTCGCGCCCGCCCTCAATGGCGTGTTCGGCGTAATTGACACCGAGGCAGAGAATTCGAGGAGTGTCCGGGGTGGCCGGACCGAATTGATGCTTCTCGACGTGGACCCCGGTCTGCTTAGAAGCACCACGGGCCGCGGCGAGTCCCTCCTCGCCGGCGTGTGCGAGACCCGCCAGTGTTGAAAGCGTCGCGTCGCCCGTCGCGTCGCCGACGTCAACGTAGCCTTCAGACCCCTTTACGTGGAGCCTGAGACCCCGGTCAGTCCGAACAGTCGCGAAACGCACGAATACCCCCCACATTGGTTCAAAAGGTTGAATTGGTAAATTGAACTGGCGAGAATCTACTCGCTGCCTCTGTCTGTGTCAATGCAGGAGGCTCATATTTAAGGTAAAATCTTTTAATACGCTCAAATATTGGTGGTAGTGGTTGTAGTCCTTACGGATTAACGCACAGCGAAGTCGGAGCTTCTTCTCGAATTCCCGTACGTGATAAAGAGAATCACTCGTTGGACGATGGGACGCATCAAGATATTGGTACTATTGGTTGGGCAGAAACTCATCGAGGAGGGCTGTGTTCACACTCTCAAAGGATCAAATCCACGACGTCGCCGAGATAGTGCTGCGCGACGCCGCCCAGCGTGGTCTCAGCACTGGATCACAGCTGCCCACCGAGCGAGCACTCGCGAACTCGCTTTCGTCGTCACGCACCGCGGTGCGCGGCGCCCTGGCGCTGCTCGAAGCCGTGGACGTGGTCTCGCGTGAGGTGGGTCGAGGTACGTACCTCAAGTGCGATCCCCTTGCAGCAATGATCAGCCTCGACAGCCACGCGGTGACGTCGATGGCGGTGCTGTACGACATTGGACCGAGCGACGTGATGGCGGCCCGTCAGGCATTCGAGCCGATGGCGATGTTTGTCGCGGTCGTCGAGGCGACGGAAACCGACTTCGAAGAGATCGCGCGGAGCGTCGATGCGTGTGAGCGTGCCAAAGACTACGACGAGTTCGAAATCTGGGATCTTGCCTTCCACAGATGCCTGATCGAGGCGACCCACAATCCACTCCTTCTCCGTATGTACAGCCTCATTGAGGCGGCGCGTAAAGGTGATCTTTGGGGTTCGATGAAGCGCCGGGGCGACTCGCGTGAGCGGCGTCACTGCTCATACGTCCAACACGCGGCCATCTACGAGGCCCTGCGCAATCGCGATGGCCGTGGCGCCCAAGAGGCGATGAGTGCCCACCTCGAGTACGTGGCCAATTTCTTGCGGGAGAACTCGCGCCGCTAATCGCATAGGCGTACTTTCAATGATTCGTCGATACGTTCATGGCGCGTCTCGTCGCCCTGCTCAAAGACGACGGTCGGTCGGCGACAGTTCATTGTCTGAGGACTCCCCGTGACAACGCGCGGATCAACCAATCGATTGCACGATGGCGCGAAATTGCGTCTGCGCCTCAGCGCGGTTGTTGGTCGAAGCCAAGACCAACGCCAGCGCGACGCGAGCCTTAAGTCCGTCAAGCGCGCCCGCTGACCACAACCCTCGCGTGTGTAGGTCGATCTCCGAGCCCGCAGAGCCGTACGTGGATTCGAGGACGACCCCGGAACCGGTGCGTGAAGCCAGCACCACGGGCATCACCGACACGAGTTCGACGAGTCGTTCGACCATCGTCTCGGCGACATGGCCGCCGCCAAAACCCTCGACGACGAGCCCAGCGAAACCCAGTCCCTTCAACGCGGACAACGTACGCCCGTCGTCGCCCAGAGCGCAGCGCACCAAGGCGATCGGCGCGACTTCGCCAACGGTTCGCCCCAAAGAAAGCGCCTCGAGGCGGGTGAAGAAGTGGACTTGACCCTCGATAACGACTCCGAGCGGACCGGACTCAGGTGAACTGAACGCCGACAAACTCGAGGCGTGCATCTTGCGGACGAAGCGCGCCGCGTGCACCTCGTCGTTCATGACGACAAGTGAGCCCAAGCCTCTCGCGAGTGGTGACGCGGCGACGGCGACGGCCGCTCGGATATTCGCCGGACCGTCGGCTCCCGCTAAGGAAGGGTTACGCATCGCTCCGGTCACCACGACCGGACGCTCGTCACGTACGAGAAGATCGATCGCGAAAGAAGTCTCTTCAATATTGTCAGTTCCCTGGGTCACCACCGCCCCGTCGACGCCGCTCGCAAAGGCTTCGCGAATCGTGTCGGCGACTTCGACCAAGTCGGTGAAGGAGAGGTTGGCCGATGACATCTGACGCAAGGAGCGACTCTCCACGCGCGCGACCGACTCGAGCCCCGGTACCGACCGCACGAGGGCACTCGCGTCGATACTCGGTACGACGCCGGCCGGAGCGTCCTCGCTCGGCAACGACGCGATCGTCCCACCCAGGCCAAAGATGACCACTCGCTTCAGGGAGTCGGGAGTCGTGGCGGAGTCGATGGCCGCGATGCTACTGCTCAGAGAAACAGCATCGTCGTCTCGATCGGGGATCACGAGGATTGGGTCACGGCGAACTTCGAGGTGCGGTACCAGAAATCAGCTTCCCAAGCTGAGTGCCAGAGTTCGATTCCCGAGATTGGATCACTACTCGACGGGCCAGCAGCACATTTGGGTCGGCCCTGCCTCGTGCCTGATAACAAGGTGTCGAATCTCCCCGAGATCACCGTGAGTGCTCAAGGCGATCTACGCAGGCGGCAGAAAGATTAGGCCACTCGATTGCGTTGTGTGGGGGCCGCGCACTCACGACAAAGCACAACCGAAGAGCTGGACTCTCCAGTCGAAGCGGAGATCCGGAGGATTCGGATGACTCCACTGGAGCGACAGTCGCGCGCGTGCCAGCACGTGTGGCGACTGCATCTGCAGGGCCCCGATGCGGCAGAGCGAACGGGTTGGACGGCCATTACGAGAGTTCCCTTGCTTCCAGTGAGTCGTTTCGGCGCGGGCCGCTCTCCTGGTTCACGTCGAATGACAAAGGCCGTGAATATTGTGCACGAAGTGGTGACGAGGTTCGCATAATGCTCCTTGACCAAACTAACGGCAATTCTCCGATTGTAATCGACGTGTCTTAAGCGAGGTGTCACGCCACCCATCGAGTCAACGTCGACAAGCAGTCGATTGGAATTGCTTGTCCCTGCCCGTGCACGTGGGCGAGAGGACAGTATCTCCATAACTCTTGGCCAAGCGAAGTGAGTGGTCGGCGGCGCGCAAAGAGTGCTGTGATCGATTCCCCGGCTATCAGGACGTAGCGCCCTGAGAGCGATTATTAAACCATGTGGAAGCCCAAGTAATTTCTCGACATCAAGTTGATGGGACGCTGAGCGTTGTGATGGTCGACTGATAGGACTGAATCGATAATCGTGCAGCGGTCTTCGCCTCCTTCAATGCCTATTATTTGGACAGTGTTATTCGGCGTCATGGCCAACGCACAGCATTGGAGTTACAGTGGATTGGTTCAATGAACCCTCGAAGTGGAGTGCGGACGCCGGTGAGATTGTCGCTCACGCGAATCCACAGACAGATTTTTGGCGTATCACCGGATACGGATACGTTCGAGACAACGCACACATCTACGGCGAAGTCATGCCGTCCGATTTCGACCTCGCACTACAAGTCCGGGGCGACTACACCTCGCAATACGACCAGGCAGGCGCGGCGGTGCGGATTGACGAGCGTCGCTGGATCAAGAGTGGCGTCGAGCTCTTTGACGGCAGACTTCGGTTCAGCACCGTCGTCACGGTCGACAATTCGTCATGGATGTTTGCTGACCTGCCCGAGGTTTTCTCCGTCCTAAATCTGTCCCTCGCTCGACGAGGTGACTCGGTTGAAATTAGCTATTCCACGGATCAGAACAAGCTGGAGTTGGCTTCAGTGGTGTATCTCGAGCCACGAACTTCGGCACTCGCGGGAATGATGTGCGCCTCACCTTCAGGCGAAGGCTTCTCCGCACGTTTTGCCGAATTCACACTTCGCGCTTGCTGAGTTCATTGTTCGACCTCTCCGGCCACGAATGCCAGTCCGTTTCTCAATATCCTTGCGTGGCTCAAAGATGAGTCAGATAAATCCGAACAGGGAAGTGACCCGAAGGAGTAGCGCCAGACGCGCGCGTCATCGATCCACTGCCTCGAACACAACGGATCTTCTATAACTATCGATCACGCGCGACATTCCGGAAAGGTGAAGTCAAATCGCCGTCGCTCCACGCCAGACTGGAGCAATGACGCTTCGTAGGTTGATGTCGGGGTTGACCGTGATCACGATGTTTCTCGCGTTGATTGTCTCTCCCTCGAGTGCGACTAGCTCGAAACAAATATCCGTGACTTCGCCGTGCGGCGTGACGGGCACCCAGAAGTACAGCCACATCGTGTGGATCATGCTCGAAAACGTCGGTTACTCGATAGTCGGTTCCTCCAGCGCCCCGTATTTCAACGAGCTGGCATCGCGCTGCGGACTGGCCACCAACGACTTCGCGGTCTCGCATCCGAGTCTGCCCAATTACATCGCCTTGACATCGGGCTCCACGCAAGGGATAACCGACGATGGCGAACCGAGTTCGCATCCACTCAGCTCTCCGAGCATTTTTTCAGAACTGGGACCTAACTGGAAGGCGCTGGTCGAGTCGATGCCTTCGCCGTGTGATCGCGTGACCAGCGGGCAGTACGCGGCGCGACACAATCCCGCCGTCTACTTCACCACTCTCACTTCGCAATGTCGGCGCAACGACGTACCACTGCGTCTCCCGTTGAACCTGAGCTCTGGCTTCACGATGATCGTGCCAAATGTTTGCGACGACATGCACAGTTGCCCGGTCTCCGACGGCGATGCGTGGCTTCGACGTTTCGTTCCGTTGATACTTTCGAGTGCGCAGTATCAATCACGCTCCCTGGTCCTCTTCATCACATTTGACGAGAATGACTCGATGGCATCGAATCAGGTTCCTACTCTCGTCATCGCCCCGTCAACACCCAGGGGGGCGCGAAGCACCATGCGTTTTACCCACTACTCACTCTTGAGAACGACCGAGACCCTTCTCAATATCGGAAAACTCGGTCAATCGAGAACGGCGTCTTCAATGGTTGCCCCATTTCATCTCTAGGGAACGTACTGCCTGGTCTCGCAGCTCGCACACCGTGGTTCATGCACCGGCGTAGCGTTGCGTCAAGCGAATATCTGAGGAGCGTTTCATGCCGGGCATGAATCCGAACACGTATAACTTGAGCAACGCGCTCGTCGTGTCCCTGTTCCGCCACGCGCTGTTCGTGACCGGCCTCTTGCGTCTGACGGTGATCGCCATGGCTTTGATGGTCGCGCTCGTGCTCTCACGACGAATACTTCAGTTCAACCTCTCACCCGATGGGATCAACGAGCCTCGAGCACGCACGTATCTTCGCTGGGGCTTCGGCGTCATCTGGCTGGTTGACGGGATACTCCAGTTCCAGGTCTCGATGCCGCTCGGACTCGCGAACAACGTGGTCGCACCGCTCACGGGCAACACTCCCTCGTGGCTCCACTCGCTCATGAGTCACGGCGTCTTTCTCTGGAACACCCACCCGATCAACTTGGCCGTCGGTGTGGCGTGGTTGCAAGTCGGCATCGGTCTCGTCCTGCTCGTCTCTAATGGAAAAACCGGACGGATCGCGGGACTCGTTTCGGCGCTCTGGGCGGCCCTGGTCTGGCTTATCGGCAACGGTGCGGGCGGCATCTTCGTCACTGGAGCGTCATTCCTCTTCGGCTGGCCGGGCGCGACCTTCTTCTACGCGATGACGGGAATCTGGCTCTTCCTCAAGCCCGAGACCTTCCATCGGTGGTTCTCGCTCGTCACGCTGCGGGTCGTAGCGGTCATCGTGGCGCTCGGGGCGCTTCTCCAAATGTTGCCGTCGACCGAGTTCTGGCACGGCGGCAATTCCAACGCGCTCACCGTGATGACGTCCTACATGACCAAGATCGCTCAGCCTCACTGGTTGGCGTGGCTGTCGCGAGGTGTCGGCCGCATCGCCGGATCTATAGGCGGAGGGTTCAACGTGATCGTTGTCCTCTGGCTCGTCGCCTGTGCCGGTGGTCTCTGGTTCGCCACGAAGAAGGGGTGGCGCTGGCCGGTGTGGACACTGGTCGGTGGTTGTCTCTTCTTTTGGTTCACCTCAGAAGACACCTCGCTCTTCGGCGGGCTCTCCACTGACTTCAACTCCCTCTTGCCGTTGGCGGTACTCGCGTGGTGCGCGTCACCTTCGTGGCAAGACGCCGCTCCGCGCGAAAGGCGACTCCCGCAAGAACTCACGAACTCAACGGGCGCCGTCGTAGCGACGTTCGCCGCCGCGATGATCCTCTACTCCACGGCACTCATGGCGTCTACGACCGTTGCGGGCGCAGAAACAACGCTTTATCAGGCACAAAACGGTACGGCGTCAGCGACGTCGACCGCTGCGCCCGGTTTCACGCTGACGGACCAATTCGACAAGACCTACTCCCTCGGCGAGCACCGGGGCACCGTCACGCTCTTGACATTCCTCGACCCTCGCTGTTGGACGGACTGCCCGCTCCTCGCCCAACAACTGAAGCTGGTTCGCGAGGGCCTGCCCGCGAATACGAAATTGGACATCGTGGCGGTGGCGGCCGATCCCTACCACGAGCAACTGAGCGACCTGCGCCATTTCATCGCCATCCGGGCACTCGCGCACGTCTCCCACTTCTATTTCGTCACGGGACAGTTGTCCAGCGTTCGAAAGGTCTGGGCGGCGTACGGAATCGGCGTCACGATGACCAAATCCGACAAGATGAGCATCCATTCGAATTACATGTTCATCATCAACGCAAAAAACCTGGTGAAATGGATTATACCTGATGATCCGATCGCCAGTTCATCGGGTCAGGCCTCAGCGGTGTCGGAACTGCGGGGATTACTCGCTGACGAGGGTATTCATTGAGTGTGAGGCCTCCGAGGGACGAACGTCGTCGTCAACCATCGAGGGATCGCGTCTCGAGGTGCTCGGCGTGTCCGCCGCCACGCTCGTGGACCGCGCGGAGATATTCGTTGTAGCGCTCGAGGGACGGGTCCGCGGATTGACTGCTTTCGGTGACGGGTGGAGCAGTTTCCTTGCCCCTCTCCTCTTTTAGGAGTCTGCGCCACATATATATGGCGTACGCCGCAAAAATTGGCCATTCGAACACGTAGGCCCACGAAAGGGTGTTTCCGGAACGGGCCCGGTAGAACTCGAAAGCGAAGCCCGCACAGCAAAACAGCTCAGCCACCACGAGTCCCACGTGAATCCCAAGAATTCTCTCATGTTTGGCGCCCACAGGTCTTCACAATAGTGACACGTGTCGATAATCTAAGTTCGGAGCTTCACTAGGGGCCCCCTGTCGCGAGGAGTGGAACTATGTCTAAGGGGGGGAGACTGGCCACGGTATTTGGGCTGTTCCTAGTTGTCGTGGGCCTGGTCGTATGGGCCGTGGCGGCTCTATTGACTCCAGGCGTTCCAGGGGGCGTGGTCGATTACACGAACACCCAAGCGGCTGGCCAACCAGTTCAATTGACCGTACAGACCGTCGGATCGATTGGCTTCGGCGCACACCCCTCGTGGGTGTCGTACCTCACCAAGGACCCCAAGACCGGCAAGTGGGAACACGAAACGACGTGGAAACTACCGGCCCACACGCTCGTCGATATGACCGTGTACCAATACGACAGCGGTAGTCCGCTGCGCAATCAGGAGTGGGGCCAGGTCCTGGGGACAATCGGGAGCACCGCAACCCTCAACGGCAAGAACTTCTCTGTTTACGACTCCTACACCGGCGGTGGCGTCGGTCACACGTTCGCGATCCCCGCGCTCAATCTGGTCGTCCCATTGGTGGGCGTTGCGGGCAACCCGTGTGCCGTGGCACCGTGTCACTTCAACTCGCCGCACAACGTCGAGACATTCAGCTTCAAGACGCCCGGTGCGGGTAGCTACAACTGGCAGTGCTTCGTACCGTGTGCGCTCGGTTACTTATTTGGAAACGGGGGGGCGATGTCGACCCAGAACTACATGGGCGGAATTCTGGAAGTGGTGAACTAATCATGTCACCACAGAATTCGCTCGGCACTGAGGGGAACGAATTTCGACGCATCGTCGTGATCTGGATCGTCCTTTCGGTGGTACTCGACCTGCTGTACTGGTTCCTCGTTGGCCCGCACGTTCCTCCGGGACGGATGACCACCACGGCGAAGGACAATCAGTTCGACTTCAACATTCTGTTCGTTATTGCCTTGCCCGTCTTGGTGGGCGTATGGGAGTGGTTGGCCTACGCGGCCATCAAGTGGAACGTGAAGCGCCAGGACTTGCCCGAATCCGTGGGCGGACCGATCGCCTCCGGCAACAAGCGAGCGGAAGTGTCCTGGATCGTGATCACGTCGGTCGTCGTTCTGTTCCTCGCTGTCTACGGCACCATCGAGCTCTACGTCGGCAATGGTTCCGGAAGTGGCGAAGGTCCGAATCCGATCTTGCAGCCCGCCGGTGCCGTGAAGGCCGAAACGGCCGCGATCGCGGGCACCGGATCGTGGTCGCCCAATAGCAACGAAGTCCTTCCCGTTCAGGTGATCGCCCAGCAGTGGAAGTTCACCTATCGCTACCCGACCTTTGGGGGCTTTGAGTCGCAGTACCTCATCCTTCCCGACAACACAGAGATCGCCTTCAACGTGACCTCACTCGACGTCATCCACAGTTTCTGGGCCTACCAACTCGAAGTGAAGGCCGACGCGAACCCCATGGAAAACAACGTCGCCTTCACCAAGACCGAACAACTCGGGAACTTCGAAGTCCGATGCAGTGAACTCTGCGGCATCTGGCACGGAGCCATGTTCAACCCCGGCAAGGTGGTCTCGGAGAGCGCGTTCATGACGTGGGCCGCGTCGACGGAATCCAAGAACGCGCTGAACACGAAGATTCTGCCGCCCTTCGCATGGACCTACGTGCCCGACGCGAACGGTGCCGCGGGCGGCTACTACCCCGACGGTGGCGTGACACCCTACAGCACGGTCGAGATCTACGGATCGAAGCAGCCCTCATGATGAATGACCGTCGCAACTTAAATCTGATCTGTATGAACGAGGAAACGGAGATCGCGCGATGACCATCAGCGCTGCAGGACCGGCGGACGTCAAAGCTGTACCTCCCGCGTCCCCTGACGCACCGAAAACTACGGGTAATGGGTGGTTGAGCCAGCACCTCGGCACGGCGATCGTGGGTGGATTCCTGGGTTACATCCTGGGACACTGGCTGGGCAACGTCATCGGCAATGCGTACCCGTATATCTCGAACAGCGGACAGAACTCCATCGCCGACCTCCTGGCGCTCATGTTCATGGTCCTCGGTTGGATGCTCGGTATCGGTGTGCTGAACTACCCGCTCGCCAAGCTCGCCGGTCGAGAGGCCAAGCCTGAGGTGGAGTACACCGGTTGGTCGAGGTACTTCCGCTACAACCTCGACCACAAGGTCGTCGGCATCCAGTACGTCGTCGGCGTACTCCTGTTCTTCTTCACGGGCGGTCTCCTCGCCATGGCGATTCGCACGGAGCTGTTGAACCCGACGGCTCACGTGTTCAGCGCGGACACCTACATCAAGATCGTGAGTGAGCACGGCACGATCATGATGATGATGGCCTCGTCGGTCATCGTTGGACCACTCGGCAACTACTTCGTTCCTCTGATGATCGGTTCGCGCCGCATGGCGTTCCCGCGCATCGAAGCCTTCAGTCTCTGGACTTTCATCATCGGTTACGTCGTGATCTTCTCGGCGCTGCCCTACGGCGGTTTCCCGACCGGCTGGACGGGTTACGCGCCCCTCCAAACCCAAGCGGGCCCGGGCATGGTGTCCTACCTCTTCGGCTTCGCCGTCATCAGTTTGGGCATGATGACCGCCGGCTTCAACCTGTTCGTGACGATCATCAACTACCGAGCGCCGGGCATGACGTGGAGCCGCGTTCCAATTTTTGTCTGGTCCATCATCGCCACCGCGGCGCTTCTGACCCTAGCTTCGCCCGTACTGGCCGCCGCCGGTATCTTCGGACTGCTCGACAAGACAGTGCAGACGGCGTTCTACGTCACCGAGCACGGTGGCAGTTCCTACCTGTGGGAGAACCTGTTCTGGTTCTTCGGTCACCCCGAGGTGTACATCATGGCGCTGCCGGGATTTGGCATCGTCGGTGAGATCATCCCGGTATTCACGAGAAAACCCCTCTTCGCGTATCGCATCGCCGCGGCGGGAATGATCGGCGTGGCACTGCTGTCGTTCTTCGTGTGGCAGCACCACCTCTTCCAGAGCGGCATCAACCCGGACATGCGCCCGCTCTTCATGCTCACGACGGAACTGATCTCGATCCCCACGGGGTTCATCTTCTTGGTCGGAATGGGCACCTTATATAAAGCGAAGATCAGATACGAGGTTCCCATGCTCTTTTGCATGGCCGTGTACTTCAACTTCCTCATCGGGGGGGTTACGGGTGTGTTCCTCTCGGACGTCCCGGTGAACGTCACCGTGCACGGTGGCTTCTTCGTGCTCTCGCACTTCCACTACACCATCATGGGAGGTCTGATCTTCGCGTTCTTCGGCGGGCTGTACTTCTGGCTGCCGAAAATGACCGGGCGTACGATGAACAAGAAGCTCGGCGTATGGCACTTCTGGACGATGTTCGTCTTCTTCAACCTGACGTTCTTCCCGATGTTCATCATCGGACTGCTGGGCCAGCCACGCCGTGTCTTCACCTACGCCAAGAACCTGCAGGCTCTGAACGACTTTTCGTCGGTAGCGGCGTTCTGCCTCGGACTCTCCTTCCTTATCTTCGTGGCGAACCTGATGTGGTCCCAGTTCATCGCTCCGGAGAAGTCCCCGGCGAACCCGTGGGACTCCCTGGGTCTCGAATGGCAGACCGCGAACCCGATTCCGTCCTACAACTTCGAGCGGATCCCGGTCATCATGACCGACCCGTATCACTACAGCGAAGTCGGCGCGCCCGCGTTGGCCGATTTTGGGGACGCGCAACCGGTGCACGCCAGCAGTTCGGTCTCCAGTACTGATTCAGATCAATAGCGAGTAGAGAGTAACGACATGACGGACATGATCAAAAACTCACACGGCATGAGCGACACCCCCGAAGAGCGGGAGTTCGAACTGCGCGCGCACATCGGCGCGATATGGAGCGGGGGCCGACTCTTCATCGGGATGTACACCTTCCTACTCGCGTCACTCGCCTTCAGCTACTTCTATCTTCGCTCGAGCAACAACGGGCTGTTGTGGCGACCGGACCACGTGACCGCGCCCACCGCGTACGGCTGGACCATCTACTCCCTGACACTGCTCGCGACGCTCATGGCCATCTTCGGTCAAGGGCGACTGCGAAAGGGGAGCGTCTCGGATTGGCAGATAGCAATCTGGGTCGGCGTCGTCGCGGCGGTTCTCGCCCTGTTCTTGCAAATCTGGGAGTTCACTGCGGTGCCGTTCTACCCGGGCTCGAGCGGCTACGCGTCCACGTTCATCGGCTATTCGGTGATCAACATCCTGACGATATTCATCGTGGCGTACTGGTTGGAGACCACGGTCGCTCGCTCACTTCGACTGAACAAAGAGATCGGCGGCGTCGAGCCACAACTTTCGATGCACCCGTCGGCCCAGTCGTTCCGTGCGAACGTGGCGTCGATGACCTACTTCTTAGGATTCGTGGCAATTGCGAGCACGCTGTTATTCGCGATGTTCTACCTACTGTGATGACGAAACGACCGAGGAGTCAAATGGAATTCAACCAGTCCAACGGGCAAGAGATGAGGTGGTCGTGATACCAGGCGTGGACAGTTATATCGGACCTCAGGTCGAGACGATGGTGATTCTCTTGGGCACGCTGTTCGTCGTCATCATCTGGGGATTCTTTCAACATCATTCCGAGTGACCACAGGTCCACCGCTCCAGCAGTTCTCCCCGCACCGCGTTCTCTTCCACGATCTCCTCGCGAGTACGGGTCTCATCCTGTGGGTGATCGTATTGACGCCGCCCGTGCTCGCGTTGACGGGAGAGTACGAGTTCGTGCAATCGACGCAGTTCTGTCTCTTTGCGGTCGTGATCCCAGCCCTGCTCGTCGTCGGCGGTCCGTGGCGATGGTTGCACCTGACGTCCAACGAGCCACTCAGCGTCGATCACGATGGTCAGTTAGTCTCCCCCGCTCACCTTCGTCCACTTGATCGCTGGGCGCAGACCCGATTGACGCGTAAGGGCTACCATCGCGCCGTCACGCTGCTCCTCATCTTCGTCGGACAGTCGATCCTGTGGCGATCGGCGCCCGTCGTGGATGCGCTGATACGTCACCCGTGGTTCTCGATCGTGGAGTCGATCACGCTCGTGATGGGTGGCGTGTTCTTGTGGCTCGAGTTGGTGGAATCGGTGCCCTTTCGACCGACGACGGCGCGCCCGTACCGTATCGGGGTCTCAGCGATCGCCATGTGGACCGTCTGGGTGATCGCGTACCTCATGGCGATGGCCCAGAACTCGTGGTACAAGGGCTTTCGTCACGTGCCTGGCCGACTCTTCTCACTCGCCGTGGACCAACAGTTCACGACCGCGCTGATGTGGTTCATTTCGGCCGCCGCGTTCATGCCGATCATCTTCTCGAACCTCAATCGTTGGCTCCAGTCCGAGGAGGATCCCGACGAAGAGCTCTACCACCTCGTTCGACGCGACCGCTCACGGGGCTTCTTCGGCACCAACCCTTAGTCGCCGGGGCCTCGCCCGCGCCTGTCGAGCCGTGGTCACGCTTCTAGTCCGCGTCGCCATCCCCGGGCAGGGCCGCGAAGCGCAGGATCAGCAGTCCGAGTAGCAAGATCACCACCACCCCGACGCCGACCCCCAATGAGATCATGGTGTCGCGGAAGTCGACGGCCGACAAGGTGCCACTCAATGCGAGGTGGGCCGAGGAGCTCAGGATGTCTCGCACGCCCGCCAAGATGCCGATGATGAGAAATGGTCGCACGGGAAAGACGGACGCCCGGAGGTGACCGAAAACGGTGTGGGCGATGTCGAGCAGGATGATCACGACAAGGATGCCGTCGATCGCGGAGACCACGGATTGGGGGAACTGGCTCCAATCGTCCAGAAAGTTGACCAGAGATCGAACCAGGACAATTGCTGCCACCAGCATCAGGCTCAGTACGATGGCGTATTCGATGGCGACGATCAGCCAACGAATGACCGAATTGGTGTCAATCGTCGGATGGACGCGATCGGGATCCGAATTCCTCATAAGAGCGCACGATAGCGCGAACCACGACGTCCTCGTTGATTGCCCGAACGAGCACGCGAATCGCGACCTAGGTACCGGTGAGGTGAGGGAGTGACGGGATCTTGAGAGAGTGCAGTTTCAGCCCCAACACGCTGTCGGCCAGGGCTTCGTCGTTGAGCGCCTTAATGCGCTCTTTCGCGAGTTGACCTTCTTGGTATCCGAGGTGACTGACCGTCGCTGCGTCCCCGGGGTGGTTGAACAGGTATTGGATGTCCTTGATGGAGGCCAACGCGTTGTACGTGATCCAGCGCTCGACGACACTGAGCATTTGGTCGATATGCTTGCCCGCCGCGGTGTCGTCGACTTGGAGGTTGTTCGTGAGGTCGTAGACCGGCTCACTCGCGAACGAGCACGCGGTTTCGTCACCGGTGAGGAGCGTGGGGACCTGAGCCAGGTTCGACGGCGACAGTTTGCCGGTGACGTCCAGGTTGTAGAAGTTGAACGACTCCTTCACGGCGAACGCACAGTCCGCGAGGTCGGTGTTGATCTCCTGGATCGAGGCGTTCTGCGAGGCGGCGTCCTGGGCTTTGGTGATCGGCCGCGGCAGGTCAACCACCACTGAGACGGCCACGATGACGACGAGGGCCAGCGTCATGAGGACCCACGGTCGCCGATACCAGACGGCCTTGGTGATGCCCAGTGAGGACGTCGGCATCGACGCCGGATCGAACGCGACGTCCTCGAATTCAGGGAAGTCGTCAGTCACCGGACAAGACTATCGGCGGTCTCGGCGATGGCGCGGGCGTACGTTCGCAGGCTCGGACCATCGAGGGAGTACAAACCTGTCTTACTCTCCGTGCCGAAGGGCGACGCGTACGACGAAAGATTCCCGTTCGGCCCGATGAAGTACAGCACGTTGTTGTGCGACACTTCTTTCGCCTTGGCCCCGACGGCGATTCGCACTCCGTAGGCGGACCAGACCCGATTGAGATTGTCGACGCTGCCGGAGAGGAACGTCACCGATGGATCATCGCTGAGGCCCGGCACGGTGAGAGCTCGGCTTTGCACTGAGATCTTGGTGGCGTTGGGATCGGTGTTGACGATCACAAAATGGATCTTCTTGCCTTCGGCCCTGACCTCGTGCGAGGCGATTCGAATCTCCGCGCCGAGTACGGGGCAGATGTCGTTGCAGATCGAGTTGTAGAACGCGAGGACGACGACCTGGCCCTTATGCGAGGCGAGGCGCCACTCGTGGCCCCTCTGGGTGTGAAGCGAGATCGGGGGTGCCTTCTCGTATCCGATGTCCTTCAGCCCGATGAACACTTGGAGCGAGATCAGGGTGGGCAGGTTGGGGTTCGTCGTCGGCGTGCCCTTGAGCACGGGTGTCGTCGTCTTCGGGGACGCCGCTTTCCCGTAGGTCTCGAAGAAGTGCTGGGCCACTTCGCCACCGAGACCGAGGACCAAGACCGTAACGATGCTCCACACGATGAACTTGGTGGGCACGGTAATGCGTCGGGCGCGCGCGTTGCCGTGTCGGTCCTTCGGCGCGTTCGCCGCCGCGAAGATCGAGGCGCGCTCTTCTTCGTTCAGCTCGCTGGGATCACGCGAGGTTTCCTCATTGCCGGTCGTCATCTCGCTGCCCATCGCTCGACGTCATTTTTACCATAGGGACTTCGCCGCGACACCGTCAACGCCACGCGATCCGCCGCGACTCGGAGACGAGCGAAATCGCGCGAGTACAGTGGGTTAGTGAGCGACACCGAAAAGGTGCCTGACGAGGGTTCGGCAAAGGAAGTCACGTCTCGTCTGACGAGCGCTTCGGCGATCAAGACGCACCTCACCCTCGTCGTCGGTCTCGCGCTCTGCGCCGTCGCGTTCTGGTTCGAACTGAGTCGCGCCGAGGGGGGCAACGAACTCAGTTGGGCCTACGTCTTCGAATGGCCGCTTCTCGCACTCTTCGCCATCTATATGTGGTGGAAGATCCTTCACCCCGGATTCACGATCAGGCGACCGCGCGAGAAGCCCGGTGTCGCGCCCGAATACCAGAGGATGCTCGAGGCGTGGGAGGGTGAAGTGCGCAAGCTCGAGATGGACCGCAAGTCCGAAGAGTCCCAGAGCCCGCAGGCCGGTGACGCATTGAACCGCGACGATGAGTGAGTCATCGTCACCCACGGTGACGACGGTGAACGGGTGGCCGTCGGCCCGTCGCGTCACGTTGGTCACCGTGCTCTCGGCACTCGCTTCGCTCGTCGTGAACGCCGCGCTCGTCTGGCTGGCCACGGCGTTCGATCCACCGCTCCAGCACTATTCGCACTTTCGACTCTCCGACTACGGCACGCTGACCATTGTCGGCGTGGCCGGAGCCGGCGTGGCGTGGTACCTCGCCGCACGAATCCTCACCACGCCACGACGGACTTTTTTCCGCGTCGCGGTCGTGGTCATGGTGGTGCTGTGGGTGCCGGATGTCTGGCTCCTCATCAAGCACGAACCGACGCGCGCGGTCGTCTTTCTGGTCATCATGCACGCCGCCGTCGCGTTGATCACCTACAACTTCTTGGTGCACGCCGCGCCGGTCGGTGTCCACGACGTGACGAGTGCGGCGGTGGCGCCGCACTTACATCGCGCCGGTGCGCTCGACGCAGACGAGCCACCGACCAGGGTGTCGCGTGGGGTGTGGTTGTTCTTGTTGGTCACGGTGGTGGTCGATTTCGTCGCCGGGCTCGTCGGCATGCTGTACGTCCCATTCGGTCGTCCCAACGGACTACTGGTCCATCGAGGCGAGGCGGCCTATCTCATCCACGCCGTGCTCGGCGGCGCGCTCGGTGTTGCCGCCATCGCCGTCGTCCTGCACGTATCGAGTCGAAGGTCTCGTCACCGGGTGGATCGCATCGCCGCGATAAGTGGTCTCTGCGGGGTGTTGGTCGGAGCCCTCGGTGGGGTTTTGTGCGCCGTCCACGCGCTTCGACTCTCGGGGATGGCCCTGATGTTCGTCGGCGTCTCCGTGGCGTTCTTCGGCTACCTGATCCCGATGATCGATGACGCGCCTCCGACCCCGCCCGAGAAGTCGTCCGGTCACTGATCGACTCCGACGCGAGGTCTGGCGACCGAAGGCCGCTAGACGATTGTTTCGTCAGATTTGAAACCGCGGAACTCCTCCACGGTCATCGAGCGACGTCCCCGCAGCACCTCGTCCATGGCGCTCGAGTTGGCGTCGTTCTTGGTCACCAGACGCAGGGCCATCACCAACGCGGGGTAGCACCAGAAGTCGCCGCACACCCACAGAATCGCGGCGCCGATCTGTTGGTCCGCGAAGGGATTCAGCTTGGTGGGCGTCATCGAGGACATGTTGGCCAAGTGGAGCATCGAATTGCCGATGTCGTAGAAAGGTCCCGAGGCGAGAAAGCTCAGGGCCATGGCGATGATCGTCATCACGACGTTGGTGAAGAGCAGGGCGCCGACTCGCGCGAAGGGCGTGAGCGTCGGCCGCCACGGGCGCGACGGGATGAATTGGAACCAGAACAAGAGCCCCGACACGAAGAAGCTGCCCAGCATCAAGCTCACGTGAAGGTCAGAATTACCCATCACCGGGTTGAACACGCTCGGAATCATCCACACGACCATCACTACGTTGAAGAAGATGATGGCGAAGAGCGGCGAGAAGACCACCGCGCCGATCCTTCGTAACAACGGTCGCCCGGGTCGAAGGAAGACCCAACGGAGGAGTCGTCGACGTGTCGCGACCGGCAGGGCGAAGACGAGCGGGATCGCCGGCGCTCCGGCGACGTAGAGCGCGGGCGCGGCGAGCATGACGGTGACGTGTTGGATCATGTGCACCCAGAAGTACTCCATCGACCAGTACTGCAGGGGCGAGACGACGCTCAGCGCCGCGACGACGATGCCGGCGTAGGTGAGCCACATCCGACGCCGGCGCCTGAGGGCGTGGGCGCGCGTGGATCGGGCGTTCACGACGCGAAGGCCCCGTTCGTGGAGGGCGACGACGAGGACCGCAACGATCGCTATTTCGGGAAAGCCCCAGTGGTGCGTGAGGTAGTTCACGTTCGCGCCGGCGAGGTTCGCTCGAGGCAGGCGTGGGGTGTCGCGGCTACGAGACGCTTCATGCTATTGACCATCCCTCGCGGCTCACCGGTCCCCCCTGGTCCTCACCGAAGCGTACCAAGACCAACACGAACGACGCCGATGAGAACGGGCCCGTGGTCTCGGGACCGCGCACCGTTTCGATCACCCGCCGCGAAGACCAGACGTGGTGCAGGGACCCAGCGCGGCGTTCGCGCACACCGTTGCGTCGTCGCTCAACACGCCAACCGTCGTGGCTCCGAGCGGGGTGACGCCTTGGATGTTCGCCTCGTTCAGATTCACCTGTGACAGATTCGCGCGTCGAAAGTTGTCCGACACCACCACGATCTTCGCGCCAACTCGATCAGTCGATCCGGGGTTCGCCGATGGTCTAGAGCGCGAGGATGCTCGGCTCTTTGCGGATCGCTCCTTCGGCCAACACCGTGAGCGCGAGCAACCATTCATCGGCGTTGACCGAGAGGGCGTGCTCCCCTTCGAGTTCGATCTGGCCGAAGAAGAGGGCGTACCAGATACGGGCGAACGCCACGGCGCTCATGCCCTCCGCGAGAAGACCCGCGTCCTCGAGTGGCTGGACGCGACTGACGATGAGATCGGCAATCTCCTTCTTGGCTTCGGCGATCCCCTTGGACGCGGTGGGATTGTGACGCGCGAAGGACATGCTCTCGATCCGCTGGATTCGAGCCTCGGTCCGGGCGGGTACTTGCGCCTCGACGATGATGACGCGCAGGGCTTGGCGCAGATCATCAGTCGTCTTCACCGACATGAGTGGATTGGTGAACGTCTCGGCGAGGCCGTGGAGCACCTCTCGAAACCGGTGAGAGATCGCGCAGGCGATGAGATCTTCGCGATCGTCGAAGTAGCTGTAGAGCAACGCGACCGATATTCCAGCGGCGTAGGCGACGCGTTTCACCCGGAACTGAGTCATCCCATTGAGCTCGATCTCTTGCGAGGCGGCCTGCAGAATCGTGTCCCGCGTCATATTCGGAGGATACAACTGCTCGAGAACTCTCTACTCGTGAAACCACTCACGATCGTTCAGCCGAGCGTCGACGTGCGCGAGGAATCGCGCGGCCGTGGCGCCGTCGATGGCTCGATGGTCGAACGTCAGGGCCAAGAGTCCGACGGAATGGATGGCGACCGATTCCTCGCCTCGGGGGCCCGTCACGACGACCGGCTTTCGAGTGACGCCGTCGGTCGCCAGAATCGCAATTTGGGGCTGGTTGATGATGGCACCGGTCAACAGAGTTCCGTAGGGGCCAGGGTTGGTGATCGTGAAGGTGGCACCGCTCAGATCGTCAACGGTCAATCTCTTCGCGCGGGCGTCCAGAGCGATCTGACGGATTCGTCGGGCAATATCGACGAGCGACAGCCGGTTCGCGTGTCGGATCACCGGCACGACGAGACCATCGCCGTCGAGGTCGACCGCGATTCCCAGATTGAGGTCGCGGTGGACGATCAGTTCATCGTTGCCTACCGACGCGTTGATCTGGGGAAAGGCGACGAGCGCGTCGAGTACGGCGAGCGAGATGAAGGGAAGATAGGTGAGCGTGAACCCTTCACGCTCTTTGAAGAGGTCGCCGTGACGCCGCCGATAGCTTTCGACGTGTTCGAAATCGACCTCCTTCACCATCAGGGTGTGGGCCGACGTCGCCTTGGACTCAACCATGCGTTGTGCGGTGAGCCGCCGTGTCGTCGTGAACGGAACGATCTCATTTCGCTCATCGGCCACGACCGTGCGAACTTTGACGGCGGCTTCGACGTCGTCGCGAGTCAACCGACCACCGGGACCGGTTCCCACGAGATCGCCCGCTTCGAGTTGGTTCACCGCGAGGAGCCGGCGGACAACCGGCGAGAGCTTGGCGGCGTCGTCACTTTCCGCGATTGACGATGCTTTCGCGACCGGCGCGTCGGCGACACTGGGGGGCGACGGCTCACGAGGGCTCTCGGGTTCGTCGTTACCGATGACCGCCAGAACCGTGCCGACGTCCACGGTCTCGCCCTCTCGCACGAGTATTTCTGAAAGTACGCCGCTCGAAGGAGCTGGAATCTCGGTGTCGACCTTGTCCGTGGAAACCTCGAAGAGGGGTTCTCCCTTCGTGACGACATCGCCAACGACCTTGAACCATTTGGTTACGGTGCCGTCGGCGACGGTCTCGCCTAGTTGGGGCATCGAGACCGCGGTCATCGTATGGTCACCGCTGGCTGCGGGCGGCGTCGCTCACCTCGACCACATCCAAGTGTCGGGCCATCCAATCAGCACTAAGTGGACGGTGATGATTGATGACGTTGGCACAGCCGTGGTTGCCTTCGGCTAACACGACGAACCTGGTTTCACCGCGCGCCTCGTTGGCGAGTCGCTCCCCGTCTTGCCACGGGAAGAGACGGTCTCGTTTCCCCATGATCACCATCAACGGCTGCGTGATCTTCTCGGCGTATCCCTCCAGGGTCATGTCCCAGGCTCGACGCTCGGCGGCGTCCGGTGAAGAAGAGTACGAACGAACCTCGAAGGCGTGGCGCGTGAGTGGATTCAAATCCTTCCACGTGGCGCCGAGGTTGTAGGGGCCGGCGAGAGCGATCGTAGCGCGAATTGGGAGGTTCGCACTCGCGAGTCGCGCGGCGTAGAAACCTCCGAGTGAGACGCCCCACACGCCGATTCGGCCGGGGTCGACCTCCGGCATGGACTGAAGATAGGCGATGACGCTCGCACCGACCACCTCCCACTCCGGGCGAATCGGGAGCGTCCATTCCGCTTCCCCTTGCCCCGGACCGTCGAGGGCGAACGTCGCCATCCCGCGGTCGTGGAAGGTCCTCTCCACTTCTCGGAACTCTTCCTTCGTCGAGTCGAGACCGGGAATCAACAGGACCGTGGGATGAGGCCCGTTCCCCAGGGGAGGTCGAAAGAGGCCGACCAGTCTGGAGTCCTCGAAGGGGATCTCGTGGCGACTCCCCGGCGGCACGAAGAGCGGCGTCGCGCGAACGAGCGCGTCAACGCCGCGAGAGTGCGCGTCGCGCGCCTGATCAGGGTCGTGAACGAACATGAACTTGCCGAAATGGAAGTACGTGGCCGCTCGAGCGAAGAATTCCCCCGCGCTCCGACGACGGTCATCGTTCAGGGCCTCCTCACCGAGGGCCATCTGCTCCTCAGCGCCGGCGCACCACGCCGCGCACCAGTCGTTCCAGTGCTCGAGGGGACCCGTGATTCGCTTGTAGTCGCTGGCGTCTACGCCGTTGGCGGTGAATCGCGGTTCCCAGTTGGCGATCGCCGTCTCGAGAAGTACGTCAGCCATAATGCCCCCTCGGACGTCGTAATTGATGCTGATGGTAATGGACATTGGGTGGCCCTGAACAGGGCTCGAGTCTTGAAATCTTTTCACTATGAAATGGCCCCCTGACCTTGTTTGACCCGTAGGTCATCGTTAGGGTTACCAAATCGCCCTTCGGGCGTTCGACTCTGGAATAACGCACATTGGGGGATGCCGGAGCCGCGTAAATGCAGGGGGAGAAATTATGAAAGGGAAAAGGCGACTTTTTCGCGCGTTCGGTGTGGTTTCGGTCGCACTCGCGTCTCTGGTGACGGTAGCCACGTCGAGTGGGGCGTCGTCGAGCGGGTCAATTGCCAAGGGCCAACCAGTTCTAATCGGAGCGTCACTCTCAATAACGGGTGACTTCTCGGGCGACGGTCAGGCCTTTCAGCAAGGTTACGAACTGTGGGCGGCTGACCAGAACGCCAAGGGCGGACTGCTGGGTCACAAGATTGTATTGAAGATCTTGAATGACACGTCGGACCCAACTCAGGTCGTTACGAACTATCAGGCGTTAATTTCAAGCGACCACGTGAATCTGACCTTTGGTCCGTTCTCGTCGCTCTTGACGCTGCCGGCGGCCAAGGCCGTCAACCGATATGGCTATGCCATGGTCGAAGGCGCGGGTGGAGCACCGTCTATATTCCAATCGGGACTGCACAATGTCTTTGACGCGGCGTTGCCCGTGGCCAACGGACTCGTGCCTTTCGCACAATGGATCGCGTCACTGCCCAAGAGTCAACGACCCAAGACCATTGCCTACGTCACGTCGACGGACCCATTCACCGAGCCCCAGATTCCGATTGCGGAGAAGATCATCAAGGCAGCCGGCGTAAAGACGGTCTTCTACAAGACGTTCCCGGCCGAAGCAACGGACTACACGTCGATTGCTGACTCGGTGGCCGCCGCGAACGCACAAGTAGTGATTTTGGGATCGGTCGACGTTCCGACAGTGTCGGCGTTCATGCAGGCCTTCGAACAAGCGCACTACAACCCCAAGGCATTCATCGCTACGGCCGGTCCCGACCAGGGGAAGACCTTTATTAGCGCCGTAGGCGCGGGTAACGCGAATGGCGTCATGGTGCCCAACGCGTGGTACGGCGGCTCCAGTAATCCCGAGAGCAAGACCATGGTGGCTGAGTACATCAAGAAGTACGGCGGCACCGCCTCAGGGGTCAACGCCGACGTGGCTGAAGCGTACGCCGTGGGACAAACCATCACGGCTGCGGTGAAGGCGACGAAGGGCTTTAGCAACGCCAAGATCATCAAGTACCTCCACTCCGGCGTGACGATCCAGAGCGTGTTGGGTGCGGTGAAGTTCAATAGCCTCGGCGAGAACAACCAGCCAACGGCGTACACCTTCCAGTGGCAGGGCGCGAAGTTCGTCGAGGTGAATCCCGCGACGGACCCGGGCGCGACCAAGATCCTCTTTCCCAAGCCCGCCTGGAAGAATTAACCCTTGAACGGCACTGCAGTCCTGCACTCGATCATTGACGGCGTTCTGACCGGTTCGGTCTACGCCTTGATGGCGACGGGTCTGACGCTCATTTTCGGAGTGATGAACATCATCAACGTGGCACAGGGGATCTTCGTGATCCTCGGTGCGTACTTGAGTTACGCGCTCTCCGTGCATCTGGGCATCGACCTGTTTGTTGGACTGGCCATCACGATCCCCACCCTTTTTGTGGTGGGGATCGTGGTGGAACGTGTCTTTCTCACTCGCCTCAAGGGACCGGAGCGGGTCGTGATGTCGATCCTGGTCACCTACGCGGTCTCGCTCGTGATTGAGGGTGTCCTCAACATGGTGTTCTCGACCAATTACGTCGAGTTGCACGCATGGTACGTGGACCGCTCCGTACGGGTCTTCGGTATCTATCTGCCGTACATCTATTTGCTGGGCTTTGCCATGGCGGTAGTGCTGCTGACGGCGCTCTACGTGATGTTGTATCGAACTCGCTTCGGTTCCAGCGTGCGAGCGTCGCTGGCCGACCAGACGTCGGCGGCGCTCGTGGGTATCAACGTTCGACGCGTCTCGACAATCTGCTTTGGTCTCGGCGTTGCGGTCACGGCCGCGGGCGGAATGATCTACGGCGCGACCAATGCCTTCAACGCCAGCTCGAGTTACGACCTCATCTCGCGACTGCTGGTCATCATCGTGCTCGGCGGGATGGGAAGCCTCGGCGGCGCACTTACGGCGGGCATCATGATGGTCACGATCGAGGACTTGGTGGGGGTCGTATGGGGCCCCGTGTGGTCCAACCTCTCCTTTTTCCTCATCTTGGTGGTCGTCTTGTCGATTCGCCCCCAGGGACTTTTTGGTAAGCAATCGGTACGGGTGGCCTAGTGCTGAGAGCACGAAATGTCTGGTGGATCGCGGCGCTGGCTGCGTTGGTGCTCTTTCCGCTGATTGAAACGAATCCGACGTACACGACGATCGGGGTTTT